>ERZ888423.1153-NODE-1153-length-24125-cov-15.395139_pt1 | contig 24125 bp, 25 predicted proteins | sample MGYA00520523_ERZ888423 | MGnify/ENA primary metagenome ERZ888423 (study PRJEB32303, sample SAMEA104408611) | aquatic metagenome | biome: Brackish water; feature: Pelagic; material: water | place: Baltic Sea | collected 2014-06-08T10:24:00 | depth 30,27 m ...
GTTGCCATCGCGTCGAGCTGGCACGAATTGTCGAGTCCGTAGGTGGTCGGCTGGACCACGACGACGCGTTCAAGACCGAGCTCGGTCTGCAGCGCGCTGTAGTCGTCAGCTGTCGCGTCTGGTGGACGCAGCACTGCGTCGGGCGCCGACGGATATTGCGCGTCGTAAAAATGCACGTGCGTGTCGCAGGCGTCTGTTGTGTTCATTTTTTGAAGTGAGCGAGCAGCCGCACGGCGGTATCGGCGTTCATCGATCGGGCCGGGACCTTGCCGGCGATCATCGAGCTGATTTGCTCGACGCTGCTCATTGCCTGAGCGTCGGCGTTCTGTGGAGTGAGGCCACCAAGGTGCGGCGTGGCAACGCAGCGCTGATGAGATGCCAGCAGAGGGGCGGGGCGCTGGTCGGCAGCACGGCCGACGTCGAGGCCCAATGCGCCGAGCTGGCCTGACTCGAGTGCAGCGAACACCGCATTGTCGTCGAGCAGTTCGCCGCGGGAGACGTTGATGAGCGTGGCGCCCGGTTTCATCTGGGCGAGGAAGTCGGCGTCGACCATGTTCTCGGTCTCTGGCGTGGCTTGCGCGAGCGGGAAGACAGCGTCGGCATCAGCGAGAAGTTGGTCGCGCTCGACGAGTTCGGCAGTACCACTGACTTCGGTGACAAACGGGTCGTGGACGAGCACGCGCATGCCGATTCCGGTGAGCAAGCCGGCGAGGTACGAGCCGATCGCGCCGTATCCCAGGATCCCCGCGGTTTGGCCCGCCAGTTGCCAGCCTGGTCGCTGGGGCGGCTGTTTCGCGTTGCGGTAGTCGATGGTCGATGCAGCGATGGTTCGGGCGCAGTCGAGCAGGAGGCCGAGTGCCAACTCGGCGGTCGACGGAACGAAGCTCTTGTCGGCGCGGGCGACCAGCACCCCCGCAGCGGAGGCTGCATCAACGTCGACCGTGCTGATGTCGACGGCACACCGCAGAAACGCGACAAGGTCGGGAAGTGCAGGAAACAATTCTGCTTCACCAGGTGTCGAGCGGTGCGCCACGATCACGTCGCAACCTGTTGCGGCCTCGATCAATTCGGATGTTGTCAGGTCACGTTCGAGCGGGTTGAGTACGACGTCGATAGGTGCGCCATCCCGTTTGGTCAGCAATCGAAGCTCCGGAAGCGCACGGCCGTAGTAGGCAGCCAGGTCTTCGGGGTTGTGGGTCACGAAGACGCGCATTGTGTCGAGCCTAGGTTCGGTGGTGTCGCCCAAGCGTGTCGCGTGCTGCGCCGGTCGTGCTGAGCGCTCCAGCAGAATCAGCCGAGGCGATTGAGGATGTTCGAGGTGATCTTTTCGATCTGTGGGTCGCGTCCGGCGAGTCCGTGCGCCCAGTCGGTTGAGCCGGATGTGATCACGGTGCCGCCACCGGGTGACGTGTAGCTGCCGAGCATCGCTTGGCCTGCCGCGATGCGTTTCACAGCGGCTTCGCTGCGATCGTCGAACACGCGTGACGCGAGGAACTCGATCTCTGAAGGTTCGTGCGGCTTCGGCGGCCGTCCAGCGGTCGTGCGCGTGAAGTGGGCTGCCGGGACCATTGCGAGAATCTCGAACGACTCAGGTGTTCCGTCCGCGCCGGTGGGCACGGGGAGCCCGTCGACGGTGGTGTACTCGCAGCCGTCGCACTCGTAGCCGACGGTGGTCGCAGCGGCGCCGAGCACGTCGCCGTAGTCGATGTCGGTGCCCTCGAACATCCAGTGATCGGGCCGGAATACGGTGTAGCCGCCGGCACCGTTCGTGACTCGTTTGCCAATGCGGTGGTACCCGCCACGCGTGAACGACACCCCGGTCATGTGGTTCTCCGGTCGACCGATCAGGTGGTCGGACCAGATGCTGGTCAACTCGGCGATGCGCTCGGTGTCGTAGACGGGATCGTTTTTGAATTGGCCCTTGTAACCGACCATAACCGAGGCTGTGCCGTCGACGGGGTCTTCCATACGGACCTGCCAGAGCGCGGTGTTGCCGGAGAAGAAGGCGACGTTGCCGCCGCGGGCGATGAAGCCTTCGACGGTGTCGCGCATTGGGCCCGACCAGTACTCGTCATGACCGACAGACAGCAGCAGGCGGTAGTTGTCGATGATGCCGGGATGCTCATCGAGGTCGGCGTTGGCGATCACGTCGATGCCATAGCCGTGCTGCTCCGCCCACGCGAGGAACGGCTGCTCCCAGTCAGGCCAGCCTGCGGAACCAGCCCATCCTGAAAGGTGGTTCATCCGGATGTAGCCGACATGGGTGTTCATGTCGCGATCCGGTGGGTGGGTCGTGGTCACGCGTCGGCCGGCCCCGGGCGGCTTGGACAGGTAGCCGCGGGCCATTGGTCGTTGCAACGATGCGTGCGTGCCTCCGTTGTAAAGGTTGCGGCCAGCGAAGTCGTTGTAGGCGTGCCAGGTGTTGGTGGCGAGCTGCAGGAGGATCGTATTTTTCGAGTCAGCGCTCGGCCGGACGACCACAAATGCGTGACTCTGGCGTGTCTTGCCGTCGACATCGATCGTCAGCAGCACCTCGTAGTAGCCCGACACCCAGTCGTGGCCCGGGGTGATCGTGGTGGCCACCGGCCAGCCACACCCGTTTGAATCGGCGTCGCGAGGTGTCGGATGATCATCAGCCTCGACCGTCTCGGCCCACACAACCGTCCGCTGCGCCCCAACGCGTGCGATCTCGACGCTGACTGGTCGGCCGCCCGCCGACGACAGGTGTAACCCGATCGACCCGCCCGGTGCAACAGATTGCGGCCAGCAGTATCCAGTGACGGTCTCAATTGCCATGCAGCGATCTTGCCAGGCACAGCAACGTCACACCGAGGTCAGACCCTGCTGTTGCACCAAAGTGTGACAGTCGGTTTACGCGGCGGCGCGGGTCTTGCGCAGGATCGGGTCGACGACACCGAGGCCCTTGTCGGCAAGCCACATCACTTTGCCGGCCATGCCAGGAGTCTGATTGTCGACCAGGTTGCCCATCACGGCAAGCGTGATCTTGGCAATCGACTCGGTGCTGACCGACAGCGCCAGACCGGGCTTCAAGATCCACGGATGGCCGATCAGGAACGAGAAGCGACGCCCGGTGCGCAGGAACGCATCGAACTGCTCGCCAACCAACTGGTCGTAACGGGCCGGAGCATTGGCCGGGTTCTCGATGTACAGATCGACCGCGAGCATGCCGCTTTCCAACCCGTAGTCGATGCCTTCGCCGTTCATTGGATTGACGAGGCCGGCGGCGTCGCCGATCGCTACCCAACCGGCACCATGGCGTTTCTGCGTCGACATCGGCAGACGCCAGGCACGAGCCCGTTCGAGGTTGGGGCCGAGGTCCCATTCGGGCATGACCTGGTTGCGGTAATTCTCGAGCATCTTGTTGAGGTTCAGCTTCTTGAACCCCTTCATGGTCGACAGCGCGCCGCAGCCGATGTTGACCGTGCCGTCGCCGGCAGGGAACATCCAGCCGTAGCCGGGAACAGCTTTACCGTCGTCGCCCTTGAGTGAGAGCAGCGCTTCGAGGTGGACATCGTCGTGTCGCGGTGTCTCGGCGTAGGTGCGAATGGCCAACCCGAAGGTCTCACCTTCGACCCGGTCGGCACCGAGCATCTTGGCGACCTTGCCGACGGCACCGGCTGCGACGATCGTGAGGCCGGCGTGGATCTTGCGTGCGCTCGGCCCTTCGCCTGCAGTCACGCCGAGCACTTTGTCGCCGTCCATGATCGGGATTGCTTCGGTCTCATAGACCATTTCAGCGCCGGCGGCTGCAGCGGCATCCATGAGCGCAGTGTCGAGCCGACGCCGTGGCCAGACTGCTCCGTGATTCGGGAATCGTTCGGTCGTCGGCCAGTCGAGTTCGCGCACTCGCTTACCGGCGATCATTCGCAGGCCCTTGATGTAGTGGGCGTCGTCGAGCGGGATTTTAAGCTCGTTGAGCGCGCCGATCGCGCGCGGGGTCAGACCATCGCCGCACACTTTGTCTCGGCCGTGTTTTGCCTTTTCGAAGACGATCACGCTGAGGCCGGCGCGCGCCGCTCGAATCGCTGCGGCAGTACCGGCTGGTCCGCCACCAATGACTGCGATGTCGTACTGCTCAGTGTTCACCCCTCCACGGTGCCGCAAATCGCGTGAAATTGCACCGTTGAGCGCCGCGATCGTCGTGTGATCCGCGGCGCATGTTTGGCAGACGTCGTTCGATATCAGCGTTTGCGCACGCTGCTGACGAGGTCGGCGATCTCGATGGAGAGGTCTGGGCCGAAGCCTTGCCGAAGGTCGAAGTCTTCGCGGTGGATCGAGCTGGCGCCCAGCTGACGGCTCGCGGCGTCCATTGCGTTGACCAACGATGTCGGACCACAGAGCCCGATGTGGGCGCCGCGCAGGCCGTTGGTTCCGAAGACCCGTTCCAACTCATCGCCGGTGAGTCGTTGGCCGTCGGACGACGCGAAGAGATGCAACACGATGCGGCCGTCTGCATCAGCGGCAAGGAGCCGATCGACAATGGGGCTGTCGACCGTTGACCGGACCGCGTAGAAGAGGTGCGGCGCTGCCACCGGCTGTTGGGCCGCGGCGTCGATGGCGGACAGGAATGGCGTGATGCCGACGCCGCCTGCGACCCAAACGGTCTGCTGTCGTGGCGACCCCATTGGCTCGAAGGTCCCGTATGGGCCTTCGACGGTGACGTCCTGGCCGACGAGGTCGACCTGGCGAAGAGCACGAGTCCAGTCGCCCAGTTCGCGGATCACGAAGCGCAGGGTCGGCGAGTCGGGTGAGGATGCAATCGTGAACGCGTGCGGCTCACGGAGCCCGGGGTGCTGGACCTTGATGAATGCGAACTGCCCTGCACCGTGTGGGAGGGCGCGCCGTTTCGGCGTGAGTTCGAGTGTGGTCACGCTGCCTACGTTCTCCATCGAGGTCACCGTGTAGCGGTGGCCCGGCATCACGACGTCGCGCACGACGATCCGCCAGAGGAATGCGCCGAGCCCAGCGAGCATGAATCCGCCGAACCAGATGCCCCACGTCGAGCCGTTCGCATACGGCTTTTCGGCAGTGAAGAAGTGCCAGGAGGCGAATGCGAACGGAATACCCAGCAACTTGTGAGTCAGGCGCCACCAGCGGTACGGGACCCAACGGATGAGGCTGAGCCCGATCAGGATGTACATCATAATCTCGCCGGTTCCCGCGAGGTCTTCGGCTTGGTCGGCAACCGACTTTGAAGCGCCCCGAATGCCATTTTCCACCTCAGGCTCGACCTGCACGTGCCAGAACATCAACACGGTGGCGATTGACCCGGCCCAGCGGTGGACTCGATACATCGAATCGAGGCCACCGAAGATCGGCTCGAGGAGGCGAATGCGTACGGCGAGCACGAAGCTCCACGCCATCAGGAGGATCGACGCAGCTCCCACGAACAGGCCGAGCTGGACGTTGCCATCCTCACCCTGAGCGTTGCTGAAAGCGAACCAGGAGACCAGGACGGATGCGACCATAGCGACGGGGCCGAGCCAGCCGAGGTGAGGGCGGGGGAGTCGGAACGAAGGAGCGTTGAGGTGCCAGTCGGATCGGCGGCCGGCGAAGCGACGGAGTACGGCGTTCATTGCCACACCATGGCGAACTCCTGCTGAAGCTCCGCTGAAAATTGGATCTTTAACGAATCTTGTGGTTTCGCGTAGCCGTGCTCTGACCTAGGGGCTCTTTGATGGTCCATGTCAACCCGACAGTAACCCCCACCCAGTAATCCCCAAACAGAAACGAGCACATCATGAACAAGCGCATTCGTACCGGACTCATCAGCACCGCACTCGTGGCAGGCAGCCTCTTCGGCGCCAGCGCAGTGAGCGCCCAGGCCGACGACACAGTCGCGCCGGACACGGTCATCGAACAGCCTGCCGATGTTGACAATGCCGACAGCGAGACCGGCGATCGAGGCCCACGCGGCGACCGCGGCGACCGTGGCGACCGTGGCGACCGGGCCCAGGCAACTGCGGACCTGCTCGGCATCGACGTCGAGGACCTGCAGGCGGCCTTCCAACAAGGCCAGACCCTCGCCCAGATCGCCGAGGCAAACGGCGTTGACGTCCAGACGATCATTGACGCCAAGGTTGCGGCCAAGACCGAGCGCATCAACGCCGCGGTTGAAGCGGGTCGACTGACCGCAGCTGAAGCCGACGAGAAGTTGGCCAACCTCGAAGCGCAGGTGACCACCCGGGTGAACGAAGGTGGCCCGGTTCGCGGCGCAGACAGCGAGCACCCGATCCGCGGTGATCGCGGTGAGCGTCCGGCCCGCGGCGAACGCGGTGAGCGTCCGGCCCGCGGTGGTGCACCAGCAGCTGACCAAGACGCCTGATCAGCCATACAGATTGTGAGAGGGGATGCGGACCCCCCGCTGCATCCCCTCTCACAACAGCGCGTCACAACAGCGCGTCATACCCGCATCTCACACCCGCTCCGTCCTGTCTCGTACCCTGAACACATCGTTGCGAATGCCGCAACCGCTTCCTGAGAGAGCCACATGGCCACCATCCTTATTGCCGAAGACGATCAACAGATCCGCGAAGCACTCGATCGCATCTTGCGTTTTGAGGGCTACGAGACGGTGCTCGCCAAGGACGGCGCTGCGGCACTCGAGGCGTTTGTTGTTCACGAGCCTGATATCGCGCTGCTCGATGTGATGATGCCCTTTGTCGACGGCCTCACGGTCGTTCGCAAATTGCGTGATCGCGGTGACCGCACCCCAATTTTGATGCTGACCGCCCGCCAGGAGACACCAGACCGGGTGGCAGGGCTCGATGCTGGTGCCGACGACTACTTGGCGAAGCCCTTCGAACTCGACGAGCTCCTTGCCCGTGTTCGTGCGCTGCTGCGTCGCACTGATCACAGTGACTCGGCAACGCTGCGCTGTGGCGACCTCGTTCTCGATCCGGCCAAGCACCTGGTCACTCGAGCTGGCGACGCGATCGAGCTCACCCGAACCGAGTTCGAGATCCTGCACACTTTGATGACCAACGCCGAGATCGTGCTCTCGCGTAGCCAGCTGTACGAGACCATTTGGGGCTACGACTTTGAGACCAACTCGAAGTCACTCGATGTGCACATTGGTTACCTGCGCCGGAAACTCGAAGAGGGTGACCGGGAACGGCTTGTTCACACGGTGCGCGGTATTGGTTACGTCGTTCGCTCTGGCGAGTCCAACGCGTGAGCCTTCGTTCGCGCCTCGCGATCCTGTTCGGCCTCCTCGCACTGATTGTCAGCGCGATCGTCGGCGCGGCCTCGTATCAGGCGACGCGTTCAGAAGTCTCGGAGTCGACCGACCGCTTTCTTGAAAGCCGCTCCATAGAGGTGACGCGGGGCATTCGCGAGCAGCCAGGCAACCCGCCCTTGCGACCCAATCGTGCGAACACCAACGATTTAGGAAATGGAGCGAATGGAGCGAATGGAGCGAATGGAGCGAATGGAGCGAATGGAGCGAATGGAGCTGCAGACGACGCTGGGACGCTGCTGCCTCGGCTGCCGTTCGATCCGGACGCAATCGTCCAGATCATCGACAGGAACGGCGCGGTCCGGAGTTCGGGCAGCAACGAACTCCCCATTACTGACGCAGTCGAGCAGTTGATTGATGAGCGTCCGCGTCTGGGCGAGAGCGCACCGGATCGATACGACGACGTCGAGATCGATGGTACGTCCTACCGGATGTACACGCGTGCGCTCCCGGGCGGTGGAGCTATCCAAGTTGCACGGTCGACGACCGAGAACGACGCCGTGTTGAGCGTGCTGGTCAGCCGCATCGCGATCATCGGATTGATTGCCGCTGTGCTCGCAGCGTTTGCCGGCTGGTGGATCGCGCGACGCACGACGCGGCCCCTGCGCCGCCTCGCAGATGTCGCCGCGACCGTTGCTGACACCCGCGACTTTTCAATCGACGTCCCTGTCGGATGGCCCGACGAGATCGGCCAGCTCGCGGGCAGCTTCCGGGAGATGCTGACTGCGTTGGAGACCAGCCGCGAACAGCAACACCGGCTCGTCGTCGATGCTGGTCATGAGCTGCGCACTCCACTGACGAGCCTGCGTGCCAACGTGGAAATGTTGCAGCGAATCGATAGCCGACCTGATGTCGCCCTGACACCCGAAGACCGACGCAAGCTACTGCACGCGATCAACTCAGAAGTTGGCGAACTCAGCAACCTGTTCACTGAATTGATGGAGTTGGCCACGGACGGCCACGACGCTGATGCACCGATGAAACCGGTCGATCTCGCCGAGGTGGTCTCGCGTTCGGTGGAGCGGTGGCAGCGGCGCGTTGACCGTCGGATCTCGCTCAACGCTGAGTCCGCAATGGTCTCTGGCAACGAGGCAATGATCGAGCGGGCGGTAACCAACGTGCTCGGCAACGCTCACAAGTTCAGCCCGCCTGGCGAACCGATCGACGTCGTGGTGAGGGATGGTTTCGTGTCTGTCCGCGATCGGGGTCCGGGTGTTGCGGTTGCTGATCGTGCCCGCGTGTTCGATCGTTTCTACCGTGCTGATGCCACACGCACAATGCCGGGCTCTGGGCTTGGGTTGGCCATCGTTGCCCAGATTGTCGAGCGCCATGGTGGAGAGACTTGGGTGACCGAGTCTGAACACGGCGGCGCCGACATCGGCTTTCGGCTTCCCACGATTTAGGTCGATGAGCCGCCCAAATGCGCGAGTAAGTCGTCGACGCTCGGCCTGGCGTCTGGCGTGGCCGGGCGGAAGATTTTGATGATGCGACCATCGCCACCGACGATCACGTCAGCGCCAAGTTGGCGGATGTCTTCATGCGAGCGCTGCAGCTTCTTGCCGGCGCGCAGCAGTTGCCAGTACTTCTTCAGCGTGCCGGGCGACCACACCTGACGGCGCGTGCCGCGCTCAAGCCCGAGTGCTTGATACAACTCGCGGTCGACATCGGTCACCACGGGGAACGAGACGCCGAGGTGTTTGACGTAGGCGTCGAGCCGTGCGGGGTCAGTGAAGGCGACAACGCCGATCTGTGCGTCACCGAATTCTTTGATGCGCTCGCTCACGGCAAGCACGTGTTCCTGGCACGGCAGTCAAGCGAGATGGCGGTGCAAGATCAGCACCAGCGGCACGTTGTGCTTGCGGTGCTCGTCGGTCGACCAGGTCGCGCCACCAGCGGCTACAAATTCGAAGGTGGGCAGCGGGGTTCCTTCGCGCAGCATCATGGTGGTCAGGGTAGAGACCGTAGCTGGTTGCCGCTGATCGACAACAAGCCGGAAACTTAAGCCGGCTGCGGTCTGGCCCGTCGGGTTGCGATTCGCCGTTCGAGCCAGTCGGCGTCGGCGAACGAGAGCAGCCCGATCATCATCAAGGGCCCGAAGAAGCCGACGAGGACAAACACGTCAATGAAGAAGTGCAACAGGAAGCCCAGGCCGATCAGTACGGGGCGGAGTCGGCGAGCCCAGAGCAGCGTGGTTAGCGCGAGTTCGATGGCCAGCGTTCCCCACGTGAAGAGGCCGATGAGGACCACGTTGGTGGTCAACCAACCGGGGCTCCCAAATCGGGTGATGTCATCGATGCGGAACACCGTCGACACCGCTGTGCCGTTGTGCCAGAGATCGCCGCCCTTCGACCAGAAGGCGAAGAAGTACACGACGCACAACTGGAGTTGGATCAGGCGCAGCCCCCACGGGGCAATGTCAGGAGCAGTCCAAAGGGCGCCACGTCCGTGACGGCGCCAGCGGTCAACCGAGAGCGCAGCGCCCGTTGGCATGAAGGCGAGGATGAGCGCGAAGTTGCGCAGGAGCACGTCGCCCGAGTTCAGAATCACCGGGTTGCGACGCTGCACCGCCACGAGGAGAACGAAGGTGACTACCAACCATTCGGTCGGTCGCCAGCCGAGAATGATCGCTACCGAAGCAATGACGAGAACGCCGATCGCGACCCACGCCGCTCCGGTCGATTCAAGTGCGAACCAGTTCCAGCCACCCTGCGACGCGAACTCGAGAGGGACCAACGCGTCGGAGCCCAGCAGGCTGGCGACATCGACCGCCATCGTGGTAGTCCACCCGAACACGACGAGCCCGAACAGGATGCGCATGATCGCGAGCGGCCAGGCGGGACGTTTTCGCAGGAATAGTGCGTGAGTTGCGGCGTCGAACTGCGATCGCGTTCGTTCGAACAGAGTCGCTGTGGGGGCTGCGATATCAACCATCGACGCGATCCCAGACGTGGAACTCGAACTCGTTCACTTTCGTGTCGACGATGCCGCTTGCAGTGAGTGGAGTGATTTCGCGCCACCGCCGTATGAGTCGAACACGAACGGGGAGTTCGTCGCCCCGGGCGACATCTCGGGCAATCCATGCTGCCGACGAGTCCCAGTAGCGCGCGTTCGAATCGAGGCGGACTCGCTCTTGCCATTTGCGCCATCGGTAGCTCCGATAGGCGCCGATTGTTTGGCCGAACTCTGGCAGCGTCCATTCGGTCGTGGTGCCATCGCCAAACTCAGCAACAGCGACAACTTTAAGCGTTTGGGCGCGCGGGTTTGGGCTGAAGACGGACCAGTTCTGTTCGAAGCCGGCATTGACCGCTGGTGACCATACGACGTCGACCTTGTCGCGGACCGGGCTCGCAGGGATGTTCGGCCCGACTATCCAGACTGACATCACAACGACGAGTACAGCCACCACGGCTTTGCCGACGCGCGTGTGAATGAGCGCCGTGTGCGCATCGGGGCGCTCGGTGGCGTCGAGCCCAGACATGGAGCGGACCGTATCGCAGAGCCCGTATTGAGCGGACCAGGGGCGGCTCAGATTTCGAGCTGGCGGGCGAGGCCCTCGACTGCCTCGATGAACTCCTCGATCATGTCCATAACGACCTGGCCGGAGCTTTTTGTCTGGTTCATCGTGCCGACGATCTGGCCCACGAAGTAGTTGGCCAGCTTCTCGGCGCCCGACCCCTTCGTGTATGCGGCGCGGGCAATGCGCTTCTGAGCTTCGGTCGTCAGAATCGGTTGCAGCGGCATGCCGAGGGGATCAGGGCGATCGTCGCGCTCCCACTCGTCTGTCCAGGCCGACTTCAACATTCGGGCGTGCTTGCCGGTGAGCGACCGCGAACGGATCGTGTCGGCTGACGTGGCTGCGAGGAACTTCTGTTTCACGACGGGGTGTGTTTCGGCTTCGTCGGTTGTCAACCAGACCGAACCGCACCAGACACCTTCGGCCCCGAGTGCCATGGCTGCTGCCATCTGGCGGCCGCGCCCGATGCCACCAGCACCGAGGACGGGGATGTTGACAGCGTCGACAATTTCAGGAATCAGGACCATTGAACCGATTTCGCCGGTGTGGCCGCCCGCTTCAGAACCCTGGGCGATGATGATGTCGACGCCAGCAGCCTGGTGCCGTTCAGCATGCTGTGGGCGTCCGGCAAGCGCACCGATCAGCTTGCCCTCTTCTTTGCAGCGGTCGATGAGAAACTTCGGCGGCGGGCCGAGCGCATTCGCAATAAACGCTGCGTTACTAGCGAGTGCGACGTTGAGCTGCGGCAGGGCGGCGTTCGCGCTGAACGGTGCATTACCGTCGTGGCCGCCGACGGCGGTGTTCGAACGGGTCGTCGTGTCGTCAGCCGGCAGTTCTGGGACCTCGTAGCGTTCGAGAATCTCGTCGATGAACGCCCGATGGGTGTCAGGGATAAGTTTTGCGATGTCTTCGAGCGTGTAGCCGCCGTCTTCGTCGCCGGCGTACTTGGCGGGCACGATCAGGTCGACACCGTACGGACGGTTGCCGATCTCGGCCTCGATCCATTCGAGGTCGATCTCGAGCTGCTGCGGCGAGTGCGCAACCGCACCGAGCACGCCGAGGCCGCCGGCTTTACTCACCGCGGCGACGACGTCACGGCAATGGCTGAAGGCGAAGATGGGGAACTCGATTCCGAGCAGTTCGGTGGCGGCTGTCTTCATGGAGCCCATTGTGCCGCGTGCCGCCATCTCGGTCGGGATCGGACGACACTCGGCCTAGCAATCTGGAACGAGTGCGGTCGTCTTCGTGCTCTCGGTGTCGGGTCTGACACGATCGGCAGATGCCACGATTGAACGAAGTGTCCCGCAAGGAGAATGAGTCGCCACTCGTCGAGCGGATGTACGGGGTCCTCTTCGGCGATCGCGACCCCGTCGACGAGCCGGGGACGGCCACCGGTACCCCGGGCGACTGGTGGACGGTCTTTGCCAACGATCACGCAGTGTTCGAACACGCGGTGCAGGGTTTCGGCTTGTACCGGCACGCCGCGCTTGACCCGATGCTCCGCGAGCTCGGTCAGACGCGCGCTGGCTGGTTAGTCGGGAGCCAGTTCGTCTACTCGCAGCACTGCAAGTCAATGCGTGGGCTCGGCGCGACCGAAGAGCAGATAGCTGGTATCGCTGTCGGCGCCGGTGCGCCCTGTTGGAACGAACTTGAACGCCTCGTGCTCGGATATGCCGACTGTCTCGTCACCGGCCAGGGCCGGGTGCCCGACGCGATCTTCGACGGCCTTCGCGCCCACCTGCCCGACGCGCAGATTCTGGAGCTGACCTACATCACGTGCCTGTATTCGCAGCACGCGGTGATGTCGAAGGCGCTGCGGACGGAGTTCGACAATGTCAATGAGCGCATCGTTGAGGTCGCTGCGCCAGACGACTTCGACCCGCGCGACATCGTTCGAGACATCAGCGTGCCAGACAGAGCGGACGAGGGACCGATGATGGAAGAGACAGATGCGGGCTCAGATGCGGGAGAAGAAGAATGAGTGATGTTCTGTTCTGCACCGACACGTTTTGGAAGGCCTGGGGCGATCAGGTCACCGCCATTGCGTCGGACATCGAGACAGTGTTACTTGTCGACGATGAACCCGTTGCCGACGCCGACCTCGAACGAATCACCATTGCGTTCTTCTCCCACGACGCCTGGCCGGAACGTGCAGGGAACTATTTCGGCGTGGCGTTGCGAGCCGACAATCTGGCTTGGCTGCACTCGATGTCGGCCGGTGTCGACAGCCCGATCTTCCAGACGCTCAAGGATCGTGGCGTCCGCCTCACGAACTCGTCGGGTTCGAGCAGCGCGCCGATTGCTCGCACCGTGATGATGTACCTCCTCGCCCTGGCCCGCGATCTCCCGCGGATGATGCGCGCCCAGGCCAACGCAGAGTGGGCGTGGGATCGATGGAGCGAACTCGAAGGCAAGAGCGTCGCGGTGATTGGCTACGGTCCGATCGGCCAGGAAGTCGTTCGCCTGACCACGGCGTTCGGGATGCAACCCGTCGTCGTCCGCCGCGAGGCTCAGGGCGACGAAACTTGTCCTGTCCGTCCACTCGCCGAACTTGCTGCGGTGATGGCCGACGTCGACGCAGTCGTTCTCGCATTGCCGCTCAACGACGATACGCGCAACATCATCTCTGCTGACGTGATCGGCGCGATGCAAGCGCACGCGTTTTTCGTCAACGTCGGGCGTGGCGAGCTCGTCGATCAACCGGCCCTGACCAAGGCGCTGGCGTCTGGCAAGCTTGGTGGTGCCGGCCTCGACGTGACCTATCCCGAACCGCTGCCCGCCGACGATCCGTTGTGGGCACTGCCCAACGTAATCATCACGCCGCACAACTCCGGCAGTACCGATGGCACGGCGCGCCGCGCATCTGAACGGTTTCTTGCCAACCTTGTGCCGTGGACGGCAAGTGGCGACTTACTTTCCGAGGTCTAAAGCGTTTGCTTCTTCGCTGGTGTCGGCAAGCCGCGGGCCTGTCACACCGAGCAGACCTCGGTGTGACAGGACGGTCAATGGGTCAGGTCTGGGTGCCAACCTTGGTCTGATTGAAGGGGACGCCCTTGTCGACGCTGATGTCGCGCGGGAGGCCGAGCACCCGGTCGCCGATGATGTTGCGCTGGATTTCGTCGGTGCCGCCGGCGATCGATGATTGGAAGCTATTGAGGACAATGCGCTGATGCTCGGCACCGCTTGCATCGGATGGGTCCCATGCAATCGACGACATGCCGGCGATTTCGAGTGCGATTTCTCGCATCTTCCAAGCGATGTTCGAGCCGAAGAGCTTGCCGAGTGAGCCGCCAGGACCCGGGGTCTTGCCGGCCTTCTGCTCGGCGTTGGTGCGCATTGCGACCATCGACTTCGTGGTCTCCATCGCGTAGATCTTCATGAGCTGATCGCGCACGACGGGGTCCTGCAGCTTGCCGCTGTCTTCGGCGGCGCTCTTGAGCAGCTTGTAGGTCGGCTGGTTGATCTTTCCCGAGCCAGCGCCACCAATGGCAACACGCTCGTACATGAGCATCGCGGTAGCGAGCTTCCAACCAGCGTTGTACTCGCCGAGCAGATGGTCCTTGGGGATGCGAACGTCGCTGAAGAACACCTCGTTGAAGTGGCTTCCGCCGTCGATCTGATGGATCGGCCGGATCTCGACGCCAGGTGCGGCCATATCGAGGATGAACATCGACAGCCCAGCGTGCTTGACCTGCTCGGGATCGGTACGTGCGACGACAATGCCGTACTGCGACTTGTGCGCAAGGGTCGTCCAAACCTTCTGGCCGTTCAGGATCCACTCATCTCCATCGAGTTCGCACTTCGACTGCAGCGATGCGACGTCGGAACCGGCGCCGGGCTCGGAGAACATCTGGCACCACATAGTTTTGCCCGAGATCATGTCGGCCATGTACGCGGTCTTCTGCTCGTCACTGCCGTACTCGTTGAGCATCGGCAGGCACATGCCGTGGCTAATAATGAACTCACTGTCCATCATTCGGTAGTTGCCCTTGACTTCGCGCCAGACCTTTTCGTGTTCGAGGGTCAAGCCGCCGCCGCCGAATTCTTCAGCAAACGGGACGCCTGCAAGGCCTGCACCTGCAGCAGCTGCGAGGTATGCCTTCTGATCGTCGAGGGACGGCATTGCCTTGCCCGACTTCACGGCATAGGTGTCCATGAAGTCGACACACTTCTGGCGGAAATCCGCAACGTCGGTCTCAGTCATCGTGCTCATCGTGGTAATTCTCCTGGCTCGCGGTTCGTGTTGCGGTCGATTGTATGACGTCGTACAGTATGTGTCTAGACGGACGGTCAAACTGTGTCAGGCACAGTGTGACCGGAACTTCACTTACTCGTATGAGCAGCTTGACCAACAACGAACTCGATGCACCGCCATGGTTGCGCGTCGAGTCCACGCTGATGTCGACCGCGCGGCTCATTCGTGAAGCATTCGATGCCCGCCTGAAGCCGCTCGACCTCAACCTCACCCAGGCCAGCCTGCTTGCCTACGTCGCTGAGTTCGGAGCTATTACACAAACTCGGCTCGCCGAAAAGATGGGAACAGGTCGCGCCGCCATGGGCACCGTCGTCGACGGTCTTGAGAAGCGCGGTTTGATCGAACGCCACCCCGACCCCGACGACCGACGAGTGTGGCGTGTCGACATCACCGACGACGGTCGCGAACTTGCCGCACGAGTCGTCGGCGTCGACGAGGTCCTGCGCGGCGAACTCCGCCACGGCATCGGCCGCGAAGAACGCCAAGCCCTCAGCTGGGTCCTTACCCGGCTGCAAGTGAATCTCCAGTCCGCAATCAACCAGTGAGATACAGCGTCGTGCCAGCCACGTTGCGATGTACCTCGAGACAAGAAAGAGACACCACATGATCGAAGCAGTGATCGTCGATGCAATCCGCACCCCTGGCGGCAAGCGGAACGGCCAGCTCAAAGACCAGCACCCGGTTGACCTCGCAGCACACGTGCTGAAGGCCCTCGCCGAGCGCAACGGCCTCGACCCCGCAATGGTTGACGACGTCATCATGGGCTGCGTTATGCAGGTCGGTGAGCAGTCGCTCAACATTGGCCGCAACGCCGTCCTCGCCGCCGGGTGGCCCGAGGAAGTTCCTTCAACCACCGTTGACCGCCAGTGCGGTTCCTCGCAGCAGTCGATGCACTTCGCTGCGCAGGGCGTTATGGCAGGCGCGTACGACGTCGTCGTCGCCGCCGGCGTCGAAGTGATGACCCGCACTCCGATGGGCGCCTCGATTGTCCAGGGCATGGGCTTCCCGTTCAGCCAGGACCAGCAGGACCGCTACGCCGAGACCGGCCTGCCGCCCCAGGGCATCGGCGCCGACATGATCGCCGACGAGTACGGCATCACTCGCGAAGACCTCGACGCTTTCGGCGCCCAAAGCCAGCAGCGCGCCGCAATTGCGCGCGACGAAGGCCGCTTTGAGAACGAGATTGTCCCGGTCGAGATCGACTTGGACGGCGAAAAGGTATTCGTCAAGAACGATGAAGGCATTCGCGATGGCTCGACCGCCGAGAGCCTCGCCAAGCTCAAGCCGGCCTTCAAGGAAGACGGCAAGATCACCGCCGGCAACTCCTCGCAGATCTCCGACGGCGCTTCCGCCGTACTCATCATGAGCAAGGAAAAGGCAGAAGAGCTCGGCATGAAGCCGCGTGCCCGTTTCCACGCCTTCGCACTCGCTGGCACCGACCCGGTCACCATGCTCAAGGGCCCGATCCCGGCCACGAAGAAGATCCTCGAAAAGACCGGCCTCAGCATCGACGACATCGACCTGTTCGAAGTCAACGAAGCATTTGCCTCGGTCGTCCTCGCATGGCAGCAAGAGACTGGCGCCGACATGAGCAAGGTCAACGTCAACGGCGGCGCCATTGCACTCGGTCACCCGCTCGGTGCTTCCGGCACGAAGTTGATGGCGACGCTCCTCAACGAACTCGAACGCACCGGCGGCCGTTACGGCCTCCAGGTCATGTGCGAAGGCGGCGGCATGGCCAATGCCACCATCATCGAGCGCCTCGACTGAGTGGCATCAGATCGCCCGGATACTGCGTTGCCATCGTCGGTCATTGAGCAAGCTCAACTCCGTCCTCGGTGCCTTGTCTCCGAGCGATCTCATCACCACTCAGACCATCGAGCTTTGAGGGGTTGATCTGAGCACCTCGATCTGGTGCTGACTGAAAATTTGCTCCGGCCGGGCTTCTCTTTGTGAGGGGCTCGGCCGTTGCGGTTTTCGGTCTGCTTGTCTCGGATTGGGGCCAGCTCAGAGCGGCTGGTTGATCTCGATGAGATTGCCGGTCGGGTCTTGGAAGAACGATTGCCGGCAGATGTCGCCGAGCTGACTCGGTTCGCTGACCTTGACACCCTTTGACTCCAAGTCGGCCTTGGCCGCATCGAGATCGGCGACTCTCAGCGCGAAGTGTTGGCCCTTCGGCGGTACGAAGTCAGCGACTTCGAGCAGATGCACCTGTTGCTCGCCGGCCTGCAACCACGCACCGTCAAATGGGAAGTCGGGTCGATCGTCACGCAGGGTCATCCCGACGACATCGACATAGAAACGCGTGCACTCGGCGGCGTCGGTGACGTTGAGCGACACGTGATGGACTCCGGCGAACTGCATACCTGCACAGTAGGCCTCGCTCTCACACGATGCGCGACGCTGGGCGCTGCGCTACGAGTTGATAGCGAGCTCTTCCAACACGTCCCCGTATCGCTCCATTGCTTCGGCGCGGCGAGTGGGGATGTGGTCGATGCTCGGGTCGCTCGGTCGGTAACGCTTCAACAACTGGCGGGCAACGGTGACCTTGTGCACTTCGTCCGGCCCGTCGTAAATGCGGGCGGCGCGTGCAGCGCGGTACATCGCCTCGAGCGGGAGGTCGGTGGTGTAGCCGAGCGAGCCGTGAATCTGGATTGCACGGTCGATCACGTCGTGCAGCACCTTGGCGCCCCAGAACTTGATGACCGCGATTTCGAGACGAGCATCGCTATACGTGCCGCCTGCCTCGTGCAGTTTGTCCATCTTCCAGGCGGCCTGCAGGGTGAGTAGTCGAGCCGCCTCGCGGTCGGCATACGACTGGGCGATCCAGTCTTGAATCATCTGCTTGTCGGCGAGGATTGAGCCCTTCGTGTAGCGGGTCAGTGCCCGCTCGCAGAGCAGGTCGAAGGCTCGCTGGGACTGACCGAGCCAGCGCATGGCGTGATGGATGCGGCCCGGTCCAAGGCGCTTTTGAGCAAGCGCGAAACCTTGGCCGATGCCGGCTTCGCCACCGACGACGTTCTCGAACGGGACACGCACGTCTTCGTAAAGAATCTCCGCGTGGCCGCCGGGCTCGCCGGTCTTATGGTCGGGCTCGCCCATCGTCGGCACGTCGCGCAAGATGTTGACGCCGGGCGTGTCGGTGGGGACGACGATCATCGAGAACGCCTGGTACGGCGATGCGTCTTCGTCGAGGTTGGTCTTGACCATCACGATCAAGATGTCGGAGACCGATGCGTTTGATGAGAACCACTTGTGGCCGTTGATGATCCATTCGCCACCGTCGCGTACTGCCTGCGTCGTGAGCAGTGTCGGGTCGGCGCCAGCTCCTGGTTCGGTCATCGAGAAACACGATCGGATCTTCTGATCGAGCAGCGGCTGCATCCACTTAACCTTCTGCTCCTCAGTGCCACCGAGCGACAGCAATTCAGCGTTACCCGAGTCGGGAGCGTTGTTGCCAAAGATGCGTGGGGCGAGCGGCGACTGCCCGAGGATCTCGTGCATCAGCCCGAGCTTCACCTGCCCGAAACCGCCACCACCGAGTTCGGGCGGGAGGTGCGCTGCCCAGAGGCCTTGGTCTTTGACCTGCTGCTTGAGTGGCTCGGTGATTTTGGCGAACGCCTCGCGACCCTCAGGGCTGCGGAACTCCGGAGCGAGTGTTTCGAGCGGGAAGATCTCCTTCTTCACGAACTCGCGCATCCACGCGAGCTTTGCTTCGAATTCTGGTTCGGTCTCAAAATCCCATGCCATGGTTGGCTCCTGTTCGTCGATCGGTAGAGGCGAACCTAGGCAGAACACTCCGTCTCGATCGGACTGGACGCCGCAACCGCCCGAAAACGCGACGAAGGCGGGAGGGAGCTACGCACTGGGGGCATTGACCTCACGCCCCTTTCGCAACTTTGTCTGACCTGCCTACCTGTTTTGGTCCAGGCGGGTTCGTTGCGTGCCGTCGGTGTCGAAGTTCGTTGGGTCGAGCCAGCGTTCGAACTCGGTCTTTCTGGCCTGCCACTCGACGTCGGTGATCGAAAACCACGTGGTGTCGCGGGTGCGGCCCTTGTAGATGATTGCCTGGCGGAAGGTTCCTTCGTAGGTGAACCCGAGTCGGCGCGCAGCCGCCTGTGATGCGGCATTATGCGCGTCGCATTTCCACTCGTATCGTCGGTAGCCGAGTTCGTCGAATGCTCGGCGCATCATCAAGAACATTGCTTCGGTGGCGAGCGGTGTGCGCTGCAGGGCCGGCGAGAAATTGATGTAACCGACCTCAATGCTGCCGACATGCGGTTCGATTCGCTGAAAGCTTGCGAAACCGACAGCTCGACCACTGGATGCGTCGACAATCGTGTGGAACAGCGGATCGTCTCCGAAGCAGGTCGCGGCCATCCAGGTGCCGAAGGCGTCGATGTCGGTGAAGGGGCCGTGCGGGAGATAGGTCCAGTTGCGGCCGTCGGTGTCGAGCGCGAAGGCATCGAAGAGGTCAGCGCAGTGCAGGTCGAGGTCAATTGGCTCGAGGTTGACGAGCCGACCATGCATCCGTGAGCGAGGCGGCACGGTGCTGGGCTGCCAGTTGGGAAGGGCTTGGCCGATCGGCTGGCCAAGTTCGTTGGTGTAGTCCGGCATGATCAGCGAGCCTTCCGGCGCTTTCGATGATCGGCGGTATGGGTGCGGCTTGCACACCGCGGATCAGAGCAAAACCGTCGAGACCCGTTACGAGACGAATCGTAAAAGAGGTGTTCGCAGTCATCGGCGGCGCATCGGCCGAAGCGTTTTACTCCGTGTTCGCAGAGGTCTTGGGCGATAGCCATCAGCACATCGGCCATGACTTGGTCGTCGAATGTGGCTGACGGTGGCGTCCAGTGGACATGGAGGTCGGATCCGTCGTGGTCGCTGAGCGAGGGGGCCACGGTGAGTTCGGTGAGCTCGGCGTTGACCCAGGTTCCAGCTGGACCAACACCGCTGGTTGGCAGTGTTGCTAGGCGGGGGAGGAGGTCGAGCATGCGCTGCGTCAACCGACGGACTGCGGCAATCGGAGCGGTTGCGGCACGTGAAAATCCTTGTTCGTGAAGGAGCCGCCGTGCCGCTTCGTGTTCGAGGATTTCACCGGTGTCATCGATGGCGTCGTTGATCGCATTGGCAAATTCGATGGCTGCATCGAGCGTCAGCTGGATCTCGGTGTTGTTGCCCGAAGTCACATACACACCGTTAATCTAGCCCATCTCGTCCATGTAAGGAGTCAGTAGAGTTTGACTACTTACACACCGTCAGACCCGATCGTGATCGACGGCGACCCCTCGAAAGGAGTGTTCCGTGAACCTCATACTCAATCTCATAGTGATTGCTGCCAGTGTCTTGGGATCTGGCATGGCCTTTCCTCAGGCTCGGCGGCTGATGAAGACGCGCAGCGTCGACGGGGTGTCTCCCGTGTGGATCGGCGTCAGCATGGCGATCAACGGCTGGTGGACGGCATACGCGATCACCACGCCGCTGTGGGCGCTGCTGCCCGTCTCCAGTGTGTCGTTCCTCCTCTACGCATCGATCGCGGTCTTGTATGTGAAGACGGTCGGCGTTCGCAGCCTTGGCGGCATAGCGATTGGAGCATTCGGGCTCGGCATGGTGCCGCTTCCTTTCCTACTTGCAGCCGGCTGGGAAGTGGCCGGTCTGGCAATCGGCCTCTGCTACGGCATCCAACTCGCGCCAGCCGTCGTGGCTGCGCATCGCACTCGGGCACTCGATGGCGTTTCGGCGGGAACATGGAACATGTCGTTCGTCGAGGCGTTGCTCTGGCTCGTCTATGGCCTTTCCGTGGCTGATGCAGCGCTCATCGCTGGCGGCGCCGCAGGCATCGTTATGGCGGGCGCGATCCTGCTCCGTCTGGCTCTCACGGGCTATCGCCCCTTTGCAATCGCGCGGCCCCGCCGACTCGGAGTGGCGTAACGCATACGCGCTACGGAGGCGCTGCGCGGTGTGTTCGGTCCCCTCACTCATTAGAGTGGGCTGTTGAACACGGGTCAAAGTGGCCCGGAAGTTAATAAGGAGCCACAATGGCAACTACCGGTACGGTCAAGTTTTTCAACGACGAGAAGGGCTTCGGCTTCATCTCACGTGACGATGGCGATGATGTCTTCGTTCACTACTCCAACATCGCCGGCACTGGCCGTCGTTCGCTGGCTGACGGCGACACCGTCGAGTTCGACATCGCCCCGGGCCGCAAGGGCCCCGAGGCTGTCGACGTCAAAGTAATCTGAGGAGGCGGTCTGATTGGCCTCTAGCCCACAGTCATATCAAAAGCGTCAGCGCGAACTCCGTAAGAAGGAAAAGAAGGCCGAGAAACAGGCTATTCGCCACGGAAAAAGCGCTGAGAAAGATGAAAATGATGACGACGATGTGCCCGACGAGGACGCGCTACTCGAAGAGTTTCGCCTCCTGAACGAGTCCTTCGCCGCGGGTGACGTCACTCAGGACGACTTTGATTACCGCAAGGCTGATCTCTTTCACAAGATGGGCTTAGGCGAAGCGCCTGAGCCTCGTGAAGAGGAAGCCAAAAAAGAAGCGGCCGAGTCGACCGACTGACGGTCACCAGTCCGAATCTCACAATAACCCCCCGGCTCAGGCCAGGGGGTTATTGTCGTATTCGGACTGGCGACCGTCAGTCGGACTCGCGCCATGACTGTGTCGTGCCGACTCAGAGCTGCAGGTCGAGCGCAAAGTGCGTGAGGAGTTCAGGGCCGTCGGCCGTGACGAGCACCTGGTTCTCAAGCTTGACGCCCTCCGCCCACTCGCTCGAGCCCGCTGCTGAACGTGGTCCGACATATGACTCAACGGTGAGGACCATCCCCACGTCGAGTTGCCCGTCGAAGCCCCACTCATCCCAGATCTCGGGGAAGTAAATCTCCGGGTATTCGTCGCATTGGCCGACGCCATGAAAGAGACAGGAGTAGTGGCGGTAGTGCTCTGGGTCGGGGAATGACGACTCGAATGTGAGGTCGCGAAACGATCGACCCGGGGTGAGGAGGGCCATGTTCTGTTGGAGCTGTTCGCAGGCAAGGTCGTACGTGTGCTGCTGCTCATTGGTCGGCCCACCGCATTGGCCGCGGCCCTCTCCGGCAATCCAGGTCCGCGAGATGTCGACCATCATCCCGTAGGCGCCGACCAGGTCGGTGTCGTAGGCCACGATGTCACCAGGCTCGATCACTCGGCTCGACGCCTCCTGCATCCAGGGGTTCGTCCGCGGGCCCGAAGCGATAATCTGGGTTTCTATCCACTCGCCGCCGCGTCTGATGTTGCCGGAGTGGAGGAGTGCCCAGAGTTCCCGTTCAGTCATACCCGGCGTGAGCGCGGCGTGCATTTCGGTCATTGTGGTTTCGCAGGCATTGATTGCGCAGCGCATCGCGAGGATCTCGTCGGCACCCTTGATTGAGCGTGCGAGCTCCATTACCTCCTGCCCAAAACCAACCTCGACACCTGCGTCTTCGAGGAGCCGGTAGCCGACGTGATGGCACTGATCGACAGCGATGCGCGGGTTTTCGCCGCAGTGTTCGGTGATCACGGCGATCATCTCGTTCGTCCAACGTGTGGCCTGTTCGGCGTGGCGGGGTCCGGCGAGGAAGTACGTCGAGCCGATCGCAGGACGCACCTCGTCGATCTCGGCTGAGTGTGCTGCAAGGTAGTTGCACCCGTAGTAGTCCCACAGGATGACGTGACCGTCGGCGCCGACGAAGGCGTATCGAGCGCCGTTGTGCATCACCCAAAGCTGCATGTTGGTCGTATCGGTGACGTACCGAATATTCATGGGATCCATCACGATGATGCCGTCGTAGCCGTGGGTTGCGAGCTGTGCGGTGACCCGGTCGACCCGGTAGCGCCGCATGGCGGGAAGGTCAGGGAGTATCAGGCCGGCGGATGCCCACTCCGCGATTGCCGGATCGCCGGGGCCGATCGTGAGGTGGTGGCCACCCCCGCCGGCGAAGCGAACTTCGGCTGCAGCATTTGCCAACGACGCTGCGATCTTGCCCGACATTCCGCAAAGTTACGTATGGGGTCAGGCCCCTTTCGCAACTCTGTCCATGACAGCGGTTCGATTCCACATGACACGATCGGTGTTGACCGAACGTCGGTGACCGTGGAGAATCAGCGCCGTGACACAGTGGACCGACGAGTCGGCATGGGTGGGGACGCGCCGCCCAATGCGCACTGCGACAGGCCTCGATCCGGCCGCCTACGCGAGCGATGAGTTCTATTTTGTAGAGCAGCAGCGTGTCTTCGGCCAAGCCTGGGTCTGCGTTGGAATCGCTGACGAGGCCATTGCTGGGCGGATGCTCGTCCGCCAGGTCGGCTCCAAGTCGGTCCTCCTGACTCGCAATGAAACAGGCGACCTCCGTGGCTTCGTCAACTCGTGTCGGCACCGCGGCACCGAACTGGCCGAAGCCGACTGCGATATCGCCGGCACTATCCGCTGCCCGTATCACAGGTGGGGGTACTCGCTGGACGGCGCTCTGAAGGCAACACCGTTCTTCAACGAAGTGCCGCGCGACGACTTCGACAAGTCTGACTTCGGCTTACTCCCCGTCCGCGTCGACACGTGGGGCGTGTTGCTCTTTGCCTGTCTCGCCAACGACACGCCACCGCTTCTTGACTGGCTTGGTGACCTTCCCGATCGGATGGCCGGCTACCACCTCGACACGTGGTCGACTGTGCACCAGGAGTCGCTCGACATTCAAGCGAACTGGAAGCTGATCACTGAAAACTTCCAGGAGTATTACCACCTGACGTGGGTCCATCCCGAGCTTGCGAAGGTGTCGCGGGTCGCCGATCACTACCGCTACCAGGGCAGGGGCATGTACTGCGGGCAGACCACCACGCCGGTCTCAGGCGACGAGCGCGACGACTGGCTGGCGCTGCCCGAAGCGCCAGGCCTCGATGCTTCTGACTCGGTGAGCGGACGTTTCGTTGCGATCTTTCCGAACGTCATTCTGTCTGTTCTGCCTAACCATGTGTGGATGATGCGCCTCGATCCGCTCGCCCCCGGCATGACCCGCGAAACCTGCACGATGCTCCTTCCTACCGGTGTGCAAGATGGTGATGGTGTGCAAGGTGGTGATGGC
>ERZ888423.1158-NODE-1158-length-24039-cov-10.380504_pt1 | contig 24039 bp, 26 predicted proteins | sample MGYA00520523_ERZ888423 | MGnify/ENA primary metagenome ERZ888423 (study PRJEB32303, sample SAMEA104408611) | aquatic metagenome | biome: Brackish water; feature: Pelagic; material: water | place: Baltic Sea | collected 2014-06-08T10:24:00 | depth 30,27 m ...
CGATTCTGACAGGGGGTTTTGGCTTATATTGGAACATGCTTTGATCAATGCTAGGCCTAGAGAAGAATCAAAACATACGTATCCTCGTTTTCGGCGGAACTGGATTTTTGGGCGGCACTATGGCATCTGCCGCCCGAGCGGGCGGGCCGGACTTGAACCATTATGGCCTGATCTCGTCCGTCCCAGCCTATAGTGACATGTCTGATCCCAACACAGATTAAGGCGGCCCCAGCAGGCCCACAACAGACGAAGATCTAGCTATGATGCTTCCAGCAGATAAACGCACGGATGCGGCAGCACACGGCGCGGCCTATGGGCCGTTTAAGCGATCGTGCGAGGGCACTTTAGTCGATAGGGTAAGCAAGTGCAGCGACACCCCGCTGGCCTGCGGCATGGTAGCCGCCCAAGAAGTTGCGTTACTCGCCTAGTTCGTGCTTTCCAGCCCCACAGGCTGCCCGACGACAACGAAGTGCAGATCGTCAGGCCGCAACAGTTCGGCGGCGACCCGGTTCACGTCATCCAGCGTCACGGCTTCGACAAGGGCATTGCGGTTGATTACATAGTCGGGGGGCAGATCTTGCATCTGCATCCCCACAAGAATACCGGCAATCGGCGCGTTTCCATCGAACCGTAACGGATACGCCCCTGTCAGATAGGTCTTGGCTCCATCCAATTCCTCGGCCGTCACGCCATCAGCCGAAAGGCGCGCCCATTCATCGCGGATCACTGCAATCGTCTCGCCAATCCGGTCATTACCCGATGCGACCGAGCCAATCATCATTTCCCCATGATCTTTGGGAACAAGATGAGTGTAAACGCCATAGGTCAGCCCACGCTTTTCGCGAACTTCTTGCATCAGGCGGCTTTCAAAACCACCGCCCCCCAAAATAGTATTCAAGATATAGGCAGCAAAAAAGTCTTCGTCGTCACGCTTGATCCCTTGGTGGCCGAAATAGGCAACAGACTGGGGCGTTTCAAACGGCACGACCGTTATACCGCCGCCAAGGCCAAAGGGCACATCGGGCGACAAGGGCGCACTGGTTTCAGGCAGGTCGGCCAGCAGATCGTCAAGCAACGCGCCCAATTCCGCGGCGGTTATATCACCCACGGCACCTACATAAATCCGGTCGCGCGTCACAACATTCTGGTGCGCGGCAATCAGGTCTTCGCGGGTCAGTGCACCGACACTTTCAACGGTTCCATTCAACGACGACCCATAGGGATGATCGCGAAACGCCGCCAGATTAAAGGCCGCACTAGCAAGACGATTGGGGTTCTTTTCATCGCTTGCGATAATTGACAACACCTGCGCACGCACGCGCTCCACGGCGTCATTGTCAAAGGTTGGGTTCACAAGTGCATCGCGCAACAAAGCCATAGCCTCGCCTCGGTTTTCGCTAAGAACGCGGGCCGATACGGAAAAACTGTCGTCATAAACATCAAATCCAAACGACGCCGCAAGACCCTCTCGGGTTGCCTGAAAAGTCCGCGCATCCATGTCGCCTGACCCCTCTTCAAGCAGTCCCGTCATCAGATTGACCGCGCCGCGCGCACCTGGCAAATCAAGGGACGCACCGCCTTTGATCTGTATCTCAAGCGCAAGGAACGGGATTTCATGATCTTCGACCAGCCATGCGTTGATCCCACCGGGCGACGTCACTTCACGAATCTCGACTTCGGCATGCGCTGAGGCAGCAAACACGGACAAGGCTGCGGTAAATAGGAAACGGATCATTGGGCTAATGCCTCGCGGTTGGGAACGATCCAGCCCGTGACGGACTGGCGGCGATCAAGAACTTGGGTGGCGATGGCGATGATATCTTCGGCAGTCACAGCCTGCAAAATTTCGGGCCAGTCCTGCACGTCCTGCACGGTCAGCCCCTGCGTCAGGGCCGCCCCATAGCGGTTTGCGATCCCCTCGACATTGTCGCGAGCGTAAACCTCGGCAGCACGAAACTGCGTCCGGATACGCTCAAGCTGTTCAGGGTCCACACCACGCTCAAGGAAAGCAGCAACGGCGGCGTCCATCGCATCTTCAGCCGCTTGCAGTGACACGCCCGTAGCAGGAACTACGGTCATGCTAAACGTCGTGTCATCAAGGCTGCTGCCATCATATCCCGCGCCCGTGTAAACCGCGATTTGACTATCAAATTGCAACGCTTCGCCCAGCACCGACGTAAAAGACGACCCGCCAAGAATATCGGCCAGATAGACTAATGCAGCGGCATCTTCCTGCGCACCGTTGTCACGTTCAGGGGCAAGATATGTCCGCGACACATAGGCCTGGGAAACGCGCGGATCTTCGTAGATCAGACGGCGTTCTGCGCTTTGTGGAGGCTCTTGCGGGCGCAACCGCGTGGGCAGATCAGGTTCGGCGGGAATCGCACCATAGTACTGTTCAGCCAGCGCAAGCACCTCATCGGGCCGCACATCACCTGCCACAACAAGAATCGCGTTATTGGGTGAATAGTAAAGATCATAGAACCCAAGCGCGTCTTCAAGGCTCAGGTCTTCCATTTCGTGACGCCAACCGATGATCGGAACGCCGTAGCGGTGGTTCAGGTATTGGGACGCACGCAATTGCTCGCCTGCCAATGACCCGGGATTATTGTCGGTGCGTTGCGCGCGCTCTTCAAGGATCACATTACGCTCGGTTGCGATATCGGCCTCCGTGATCATAAGATTGTTCATACGGTCGCTTTCCATCCGCATCATCAATTCAAGACGATCCGCAGCAATCCGCTGATAGTAGGCGGTGTAATCATAACTAGTGAACGCGTTGTCGCGCCCGCCATTTGCAGCGACGGCTGTCGAAAACTCGCCGCTTTCCATGTTTTCCGTCGCTTTGAATAACAGGTGTTCCAGAAAGTGCGCCACGCCAGACGCGCCCACAGGTTCGTCCGCCGATCCGATTCGATACCAGACCATATGAACAACGACAGGGGCGCGGTGGTCTTCGATCACGACAACGTCCATGCCATTATCAAGCGCGTAGGTCGTGACATCTTGGGCAGAAATCGCAGTGGTGCCAGCAAGCAAGGCAAAGACGGCAGTTATCGCACGCAACATCGGCAAATCCTTTGAATAGGTTGCTCTTAACCTACGCTGGATCGCGCGGGCTTCAAGCAGACAAACGTAGATGTGAGGATGCGTTAGGGCGCGGGTGGAGCGGTCGGCGTTGCAACACCCAAATTGCGAAAGCGCGTCAGCTCGGCATAAGCATCAAGCGCCTGCCTCGCGTAGGCTTGAAAATAACGATCCTGCCCACCAAACCCCAGAAAACTGATCCGCGTGCGGCGGTTGCGAAACGCTTCGTCTTCGGATGCCAGCGTGGCACGGATATTGGGATCTGCCCCATAACGGCTGGCGCGGGTCACAAGGGCCGCGTCAGATGTCGGAATACCACCGGCAAACGCTTCACTTTCGCTGCCACCAAGGGCTGCGATTGCAACACCACCAGGATTCGGATCACTCAAGTTTGTGCCGCCCGGCGTGGGTGCAGGAAGGGCGGAAATGCTCTCGGGCACAGTCAGCGGGTTAACCGGCAGAACCGAAAACTCATCAGGTCCGCCGCCGCTACTACGCATATCGCGCAAGCTCCTATCACCGCCAGCACAGGCGGAAAGTGTCAAAATAGCAGCTGTTGCAAGGAACATCGCACGCATATCGCGAACCTCTTTTCCGGTTTCCCCGTTTGTTTAACGCAGCTTGGCGGCAACGTCACGGGTCTTGTTCTAAGCCGACTTTTTAGAATCGCCTGTGAATGCCACAAGGCCCATCGCACCAACAAAAATCGCGATATCCGCGACATTAAACGCATAGGGGTTTTCGATACCACAACAGGACATATTCAGGAAATCGGCTACCCAGCCGTAAATGATCCGGTCAACCACATTGCCGAGCGCGCCACCCACCAGCAACCCGGCGGAGATATAGGCCCATTTGCCAACTTTTTCCTTGCTTACCCAGTATAGGACCAGCGCAGAAATCACGATAGCAATACCAATCAGCACCCAGCGCATATCAGCATCCGCAAACAACCCGAAATTCACGCCACGGTTCTTCGCCATGCGCAAATTCAAGAATGGCGGCAGGAGGTCAATCGACAGCCGCGTTTGCAGGTCAAGTGGATAAAGCACGATGTATTTGGTTACCTGATCCAACAGGAAAACCCAAAACCCCGCCCAAAATGTCAGCCGCATGGCACGTCCTTTCGTGTCACCCCCAAAATTGGCAGCGATTAATGCCTAAAGTGGCGCATACCCGTAAATACCATGGCCAACCCGGCCTCGTCGGCGGCGGCGATCACGTCATCGTCGCGCATCGACCCACCGGGTTGAATAACCGCGGTCGCGCCCGCTTCGGCTGCGGTCAACAAACCGTCCGAGAATGGAAAAAATGCATCAGAAGCCACAACCGACCCGTGGGTCAGCGGGACGGGCAGGCCCATTGCTTCGGCCATGTCTTGGGCCTTGCGCGCAGCGATGCGTGTGCTGTCAACGCGGCTCATCTGGCCTGCGCCCACGCCGACGGTCGCACCGTCTTTGACGTAAATGATTGCGTTGGATTTTACGTGTTTCGCCACGGTCCATGCAAACAACAGATCGGCCATTTCAGCATCTGTCGGCTGCTTCTTGGTCACGACTTTCAGGTCACTCATGGACAATCGTCCTGTGTCTTTGTCCTGCACCAACAGCCCGCCAGACACCTGCTTATAGGCGAGCCCTTGCATCGTCGGATCAGCCAGACCGTTCGTGATCAACAGGCGCAAATTCTTTTTCGCAGCAAACACCGCGCGGGCGTCATCATCGGCTGCAGGCGCAATCACAACTTCGGTGAATATCTGCGCAATTTCTTCGGCAGTTGCCCCATCAAGTGGCTGGTTCAGCGCGATAATTCCGCCAAACGCACTGGTGCGATCACAATCAAACGCGCGGGTATATGCGTCTTTCAGTGTCGCGCCACGGGCCACTCCGCATGGGTTCGCGTGCTTGATAATCGCCACCACGGGGCCATCGGCGGGGGTAAATTCACTGACCAGTTCAAACGCTGCATCGGTGTCGTTAATGTTGTTATAAGACAGTTCTTTGCCCTGCACTTGCTGCGCAGTTGCCACGCCAGCACGGTCCGACCCATCCAGATAGAACGCCGCACGCTGATGCGGGTTTTCGCCATACCGCAAAGTCTGCGCGAGGGTCCCCGCAAAGGCACGGCGGCGCGGCGTTTGCACGCCTATCGCATCGGCCATCCAAGTGGACACCGCCGCATCATAGGCAGCCGTACGAGCATAGGCAGCCTGCGCCAGTTTCTTGCGGAGTTTCGGGCAGGTCGCACCATTGTGCTGCGCCATATCGCCCAGCAATTTGCCATAATCTTCGACATCAACGACCACGGTCACGAAGGTATGATTCTTTGCCGCAGCACGGATCATCGCAGGACCGCCGATGTCTATGTTTTTGATGCAGGTGTCATAGTCAGCACCCGCCGCGACGGTTGCTTCAAACGGATAGAGGTTCACGACCAGCAAGTCGATCGGGCCAATCGCGTGCTGCTCCATCGCCGCAATATGATCGGCATTGTCGCGCAACGCCAACAAACCGCCATGCACCGCCGGATGCAGCGTTTTGACACGCCCGTCCATCATTTCGGGAAAGCCTGTAACATCAGCCACATCGCGCACCGGCAGGCCGGCCTCTCGCAGGGCTTTCGCACTTCCGCCTGTGGACAGCAACTCAACGCCGTAGCCATGCAATGCCTTTGCCAGATCAATCAGGCCGGTCTTGTCTGACACGGAAAGAAGTGCGCGGCGCACGGGTTGCATGTCGGTCATATCACGGCCCCTCAGGCATTTTTAGCTATGTCCGTCAGGTGCGCGTCAAAATCCTCGATTCCGACATCGCGCTGGGCGGTCGGCGTATCTTGGGCCTTGGCCAACGACCAGCGGACGCGCGTCGCATATGACATTGCGCGGCCAGTTAAAACCACCTGTTGTGTCGCACGTGGCTTTAATCGCCCATTTTCAAGATAAACTGAAGGCTCCAGCGTCATTTCGGCGCTGCCATCTTGGCGGAATACCCAGATCTCGCCGCTTTTCAGGGCAAGGCTAATCGCGCCACCGCCCAGATCAACCGACGCCTCGACCTCGGGGTGAAGATGAAACCGGACGGCATAAGCGATGCCCTGCAGGGCCTCGGCATCAAGGGCGCGGCTGAACGCAGCCTCATCCGCTGGCGTCAGGGTCGTCAACAGGTCTTCGCCAGCAATCGCGCGCCCGTCAAAGGCCATATCAATGGTGCGGGCATGGGTCAGTCCGTGGGTATGGCGATAGCCATCATGGGCCAGTTCAAGCCGCATTCCATCGCTAATTGTGCTTGGGACGCAGTGCACATCCTCGGGCACTTCAGCCAGCAATTCACCGCGTAGCGATGCGCCTCGGCTGGGCGGGTCCAAGCGTGACGACGAATACCCCTCAATTGCGAGGGTTGAGTGGCTGGGTGTCGCGCGTCCTGCCCTGCGCCATTCCTCGCCAAAACTGGCGCCCGAACCGCAGTTGACGATCAATGGACGCCGCCCAGATGTCAGATCGAACGCAAGTGTTGATGCATGGCCGTCGAACGACGCCGCGCCAACTGGCGGCGTGCTGGCGTCAACGATCAATGTCGTGCGGCTCGCGGAAAGTCGCGTATAGCCCATATGCAGGCCCTCGCTGGGGCTGTGTTTTGTCTCGGCGGCGGCAAGCGCGTGATCCAATCGCCCCTCGAGCCCGCGCCCGCCGCCGTGAAACCGCGCAAGTCCGCCGTCAGCGTGGCGCAAGGCGCGCAATGTCGGCACAATCCGCGCCTGTGCGGACAACAACGTTTCCGGGACATCGCGCCCGGCTTGGGCCAATGACTGCGCGGCCCAAGTCAACAAGGTTAACACCTCAAGAAGTTCCTCGGGATTGCGCGTGGCAATGCCACCCTCGACGTCCACCTCGACCTTGCAGTCATGAGCAAGGGCGCGCACAGCCGGATCAACGTATTGCTCCATCCCGGCAAGGGACAAGCCCGCATAGATCATGCCTGTCAAAGCCTCAAAGCGGGGCAATCCGCTGCGGGCTGACTTCCAACGCCGCGCAAGAAAAATCGTCTGGCGCGCAAGGCTACGGTAATATGCATCGGTAAAGGCGCGGTCCTGCCCACGCATCAAAAAGAATCCGTGATTAATCCAGCGAATAAGCCTGCGGCCCGTCATATCCGGCGTCCAGCCCGGCCCCGCGCCATTGCCATACCGCGCAATCCAATCCGCAACCCATGCCTGGCCTGTGTCGCGCGCCTTGGCATCGCCGACAGCGGCCAAGTCATCCAGCCAGACACAGCCCTGCACAACATTCGCAACCCGAGGGTCGCTGGGGACAGCATCCCAAATTGATGTATTCTTGGCCTCGACCAATTGACCGGCAAATAGAAAATTGCCAGCCATCAGCTGGCGCCCGCGCGCATAGTAGCCAATCGTGCGCGGCTCGGGCTGCGACACAAAACCTGTTGCCGGACGCGCACGCGCAGCAAGCCGTGCATGCCAGCGGTCCATCCAACGGGCGTTAAAGGCCCGCAATGATTGCGAATGTGTCAAGTCTATGCTGCCTCTGGTCGTGCTTTGCGCATCTTAAGGTTAGCGGCAGCATACCGCGCTAGGGGATTCGTGTCACGCAGGCTTTCGCAACACGGCGATATAGAACCCGTCCATGCCACCTTGATCGGCCCAGTAGTCGGGTCGCAGGCGCAAACCACCTTCCTGCGTGCGCCATGCAGGATCAATGCCCGCGACAGTCAGGGCATCCGAATCGACACTTAACCCATCATGGCGCGCCAATGCCTCGTCTACCTGCACCTCGCCCTCATCTGGCAGCAAGGAGCAGGTGCAAAATACAAGCCGCCCACCCGGTTTCAAAAGGGAGAGCGCATGATCAATCATCCGGCTTTGCTGTTCGATCAGCGCGCCAAATTCCGATCCATCCTTAGCGTGGGGCAGATCAGGATGTCGGCGAATCGTTCCCGTCGCAGAGCAGGGCGCATCAAGCAAGACAGCGTCAAACCCATCGCTTTCATAAGAAAAAGCATCGGAAACAACGATCTCGGCGCTTAGCCCTACACGTTTCAAGTTCTCATCAACCCGCGTCATACGGCCAGCCGAGGCATCAACGGCCACAACTTGGGCACCAGCGGCCGCAAGTTGCATCGTCTTGCCACCCGGCGCTGCGCACAGATCAAGAACGACCTCGCCTTGTTGGGGTGCCAGTACCATGACCGGAATGGCTGCGGCTGCATCCTGCACCCACCAGTCGCCGGTATCATATCCGGCAAGGGCCGTAACCTGCCCCGCATCTGCCAAGCGCACCGAACCGGTCGGCAGAACAATGCCGCCCACGGCATCCGCAACGGCCTGTGGGTCACCTTTGGCGGTCAAATCAAGCGGGGCGCCGGCAAAATGCGCCGCCTCCATCGCGATCACCACATCACGACCATATGCATCGCTTAGCGGGCCACGCAGCCATCCGGGCAAACGCGGAATGGCCAGTTTTTCCCAGCCTTCGGGGCCGTCAGCGGCGACTTTGCGCATGATCGCATTAACCAGCCCCTTCATCGACGATGTGCGTTTGTCTCGCGCAACCATTTCGACGCAGGCATTCACAACGCCATGCGCCGCAGCACCGCCCGCAATTTCCACCGTCCCAAGGCGCAGCACGTTTCGCACCGTCAGCGGCGGCGTCTTTTGCAAAAATCGGCCCAGCATCCGGTCCGCGCGGTTCATCCCGCGCAGGGTTTCCAGCGCAAGGCGCTGTGCACGGGCACGATCTTCGGGAGCAAGGTGTTGCAAGGCACCCGCGCCAATCAATTCCGGCAGCAGTTTGCCCTCGCCTGTGACCTGATCAATCAGGTGCAGGGCGGCACGACGCGGGGCAAGGCCTTGCTGACTCATGGGGTGTCCTCTTGTTCAAAGCTGGCTGTGCCGTATATCACAAGGATCAGAGCCACAAGGAAGCGACATGACCAACGATACACCAAAAAAACTGCCTGCTGCGGCCCTGCGCGCCCTTGAAGAGGCCCAAGCCCGCCGCAAGGCGACCAAAGATGACCCCTTGCCGACCGAACTTGGCGGACGCGACGGGCCCGAGCCTGTGCGTTTTGGCGATTGGGAAAAAAAGGGTATCGCCGTCGATTTTTAGCGGTCAGCGCAGATTGAACGTCGCGCGGTCACCTGCGCCACGATCCACGGTAAAGCGGATTTTTTCGCCGCCCCGCACTTCGACCAACTGACAGTTGTAGGGAATGGGCGTCCCGCTCCAGTCCATCTCGCGGCAGAAATACCCGTCCCGCCACGTCCAGCTACCGGACACGTCCCAGCCACTTGCGCGACCCAAGATTGTTCCGTCAGGGCGCACATCCAAAGAGATACCAAGCAACCCAAGACGTAATTCGCGCCCGTCTAACAGCGCGACAAAACGGTCGCGGTCGGTGACCACCTCAAACGCCTGCGCGGCGGCAGGTATGGACAGTGATGTGGCCGTGATCAAAGCAAATACAATCTTGCGCATCTGTCCCTCGCAATTTGTCTTTCGAGTTCTACGCTGGAAAGATGCATATGGTTCACTTTTTGGCGGGCAGTCCACGCCCAGAAAATATCGGGAACCGATGGATAGGCGGAGCGACCGATTTGAGCAGGATGACAAGCCGGTCGGCTAGCACTAGAACCCTATCAAGACCTATAATCGATCCGGCGAGGCTCCGGGCACACAGGAGTTATGACCAATGCCTAAAATTGTACTCGTCGGCGCAGGAAGCCTGCAATTCGGTTCCGGTATGTTGGGAGATATCTTTCAATCTGCCCATCTGAGTGATGCCCAAATCATCCTCAATGACATCAACGAAGCGGCAGCCAAGCGCACCGAAGATGTGGCAAATGCCTATATCAAGGAAAACGGGCTGAAGCAGGTCGTCAGCGTTGAAGCCAACCTTGCATCGGCCCTGCCCGGCGCGGATTTCGTTGTTATTTCCATCGAAGTCGGGGATCGGTTTGCCCTCTGGGACATGGATTGGAAAATCCCGCAGCAATATGGGGTCGGCCAAGTTTACGGCGAAAACGGCGGCCCCGGTGGGCTGTTCCACGCGCTACGAATCATCCCGCCAATCCTCGAGATTTGCGGCAAAGTGATGGAGCACGCGCCAAACGCTACCGTGTTCAACTATTCCAACCCGATGAGCCGGATCACCACGACCGTGCATCGCGCCTATCCCGGCATCAAATTCATCGGCATGTGCCACGAGATCGCATCGCTCGAACGGCACCTGCCGCCGCTTCTGGGTGTCGCGCGTGACAAAATCCACTACCGCGCGGGCGGGTTAAACCACTTCTCGGTGATGACCGACGTTACTTATGTGGACAGCGGCAAGTCAGCCTATGACGATGTGCGCGCCAAGGCCGAAGGGTATTTCAGCACCCAGCCGGGTTATTGCGAAATCCTGCAAGCCTCGCGTAAGACAGGCAAGGCCGTGGACACCGAAGGCTGGATGGATATCGACCTAAGCCATATTACCGATGTGCGCCCGTGGTCCGACCGCTGGCTGTTCAAGGTGATCCTCGACACTTTCGGGGCGCTGCCGATCACCTATGACAGCCATTTTGGCGAATATATCCAATGGGCGCATGATTGTTCCGACCACCGCGGAATCCTTGATTTCTACACCTACTACCGCAACTACCTTGGCCATGTGACGCCCACGATTGAAAAGGACCTGCACGAACGGGTCGTCCCGATCATCGAAGGGCTGGTCACCGGCAACGCCTACGAAGAAGCCGCCGTGAACATTCCCAACGCCGGTTTTATCAAGGATTTGCCCGACTGGATCGCCGTCGAAGTCCCCGCCAATGTGGACAAGGACGGTGTGCATGGCATCGCCGTGGACATCCCCGCCGGCATCCGTGGCCTCCTGTCCAACCAGATCGGCATCCACAACATGACCGCCGAGGCGATCTTGCAGAAGAAAAAAGACCTCGTCGTGCAAGCGCTACTGGTCGATCCGGTCGTGACCGTGTCCAAGGGTATCCCCGAACTTGTCGATCACATGATCGCCGAACAGGGTCCGTGGCTTGATTATTTGAAGTGATGTGAATGAAAGGGCCAGCGAAATCGTCGGCCCTTTCGGCGATCGGCATGTTCTACCTTTCGGACGAACCCAACATTTGAACAGTTGACTCAATCGGTGGCATCCAAGGACGTCTGCGACATCTATTCCCGTAGGTTCTTTGGCTTGTTGGGCTTAGCCTATCACCTCAATAATCAAGCGAAATGTTTACCTTTTCGGGCGCAATCCCCGCCAGTTTTGCAATACGCACTCTTGCTTCTGAGATAACTTCGGGAAGGGTGAGGTCAGTGTCCTGTCGCTTTTCCGTTAGATCAGTCGACGGCGCACCATGCCAACTCACGCCAGATTCAAGGTAATCCAACGGTGCATCCAAAGCGTCACCAAGTGCCATCAAGTTCTCAGGGCGAGGTTCTGTGTTTCCTTGCTCCCAATTCCACACACAAGTGGTGGTTACTCCTACTTTCTTAGCAAGAGCCGTTTTTGAAAGTCGACGGTGTTCTCGAAGTGCCTGTAGGCGATCTGAAAATGCCATCACTGTTTCTCCATTTGGTGAATTCGATGACCTTTATGTAAATGCGAGCCTGCGTTTTGCAAGTAATAATATTAATTAATGTTACTTATTTTGACTTATTGTCACTTATTTTGAATTTCAGCACATAAGCGACAACCAGGGTAAGTGTCCGCTTCGCGAGTTTATTCGCTCAAACAAATGTGCCTGACCTTCCAAAACGTGTCGAACTCTGGGAAGCTTTTTCGGCCCTCTGCCCCTACAACCCCAACACATCCACCATATCGTATTCACCCGGTTTCTGCCCCTGCCCCCACAGCGCGGCCTTGAGCGCACCGCGCGCGAACACCGCGCGGTCCGTCGCTACGTGGCGCAGGGTGATCCGTTCTCCGGCGGCGGCGAACAGCACGTCGTGTTCGCCGACGATGTCACCGCCACGGATCGCTGTGAAACCGATGTCACCGCGTTTGCGCGCACCGGTGATCCCGTCTCGCCCGCTGTCGCGCACATCGGCCAGCGATACGCCGCGCCCTTGGGCGGCAGCTTCGCCCAGCATCAGGGCGGTGCCAGACGGGGCATCCACCTTTTGGTTATGATGCGCCTCGATCACTTCGATATCGAAATCTTCGTCCAGCGCAGCGGCAACTTTCTTGGTCAACTGCACCAAAAGGTTCACACCCAAAGACATATTTCCCGCCCGCACAATCACGGCATGATGCGCGGCGGCCTTGATCTTGAGCAAATCATCATCCGACAGCCCTGTGGTGCCAATCACATGCACCGCGCGGGCCTGCGCGGCCAATCCGGCAAATTCAACAGTCGCGGCGGGGGACGTGAAATCAATCACCGCCTGCGCGCGGGCAAACACCGCCACGGGATCGTCAGTAACCGAAATGCCCAGCGCGGCACCGCCCATCGCTTCGCCTACGTCGCGGCCAATCCAATCGTGACCCGCGCGTTCGACCACGCCAACCAGCTTGGCCTTATCAGACGCCGCAACCATTTTGATTAACATCTGCCCCATACGCCCCGAAGCGCCGGTGATGACTATTCCGTCCTGATGCTGCATGTCTTTTCCCATTTCCGTCACGTCTTTGTCACCCGATCAAGGCACCGCTTGGCAAGCGTTACGCAATTCCTTACATGGGCCATATGGCAAAGAACAGATCACACGAGGGGCGCGCCCCTTCCCAACGGCAACTGCGGGTCGGAGAATTGATCCGGCGCAGGCTGTCAGAAGTCCTTCAGCGCGGCGAGGTCCATGACCTCGAACTGGGGCGCATGATGATTACCGTTGGCGAAGTGCGGGTCACGCCCGACCTGTCCATCGCCACGGCCTATGTGCTGCCCTTGGGCGGGGACGGTGCCGAAGAGGCCCTGCTTGCCCTGCGCAAGAACAAAGGCGAACTGCGCCATCAGGTGTCCAAAGCGCTCGCGCTGAAACATGTGCCGGACCTGCGGTTCTTTATCGACGAGACATTCGATCGGATGGATCACACCCGCGCATTGCTTGCCGACGAACACGTGCGCCAAGATCTGGACGACTGATGCTGCGGCTTGCCGCCCTCTTTGGTATCCTTGCTGCACCTGTTTGGGCGGTTGACTGTTCCGACATCACCCACCTTGGCCAATCTTACACCATTTGCGAAGTAATCCCAGCGAACGATGATCTGCAGCTGTTTCTGCGCGATGCGAACGGTGGCATCCTTGGTACGTTCAGCGCGATCCAAACTGACACCGGCCGCAATCTGCTATTCGCCATGAACGCGGGCATGTATCACGCCGATCGTGCGCCAGTTGGGCTTTATATCGAGGAAGGCATTGAAGAAATGCGCGTCATTCCCACTGCGGGGCCGGGCAATTTCGGGCTGCTGCCAAACGGAATATTCTGCGTACGTGACGGATTTGCTTACGTCGTCGAAACAGGCGACTACCTGAACGATACACCGCCCTGTATTTTCGCCAGCCAATCTGGCCCACTGCTTGTGGAAGGCGGAAATCTTCACCCGCGCGTGATCCCGAATGGCACGTCGCGGCTTTATCGCAACGGGGTTGGCAGCGACACCACAGGTGAACGGGTCACCTTTGCAATTTCCAACGAACCCGTGAATTTCCACGACTTTGCCACACTGTTTCGTGACACGCTGGGCCTGCCTAATGCGCTGTATTTTGATGGCAAGGTCAGCCGCCTTTACGCGCCCGAATTGGGCCGTGACGATTTCGGGTGGCAGATGGGGCCGATGGTCGGCGTGCTTGCCCCTGTTGACGGCACGAGCGGCAGCGACTAATCCGCTCTTTTACCTGTAACGGAGACCTCAATGGCACGCAAACGCAAGGGACGCGACATTTCCGGCTGGCTGGTCGTGGACAAGCCCGCGGGCATTACCTCGACGTCCGTTGTGAACAAGGTGCGCTGGGCGTTTGACGCCAAAAAAGCGGGCCATGCGGGCACGCTTGACCCTGATGCAACCGGCGTTTTGGCCGTGGCGTTGGGCGAAGCGACTAAAACTGTCCCCTACATCACCGATGCGCTCAAGGCCTACACGTTCACCATCCGCCTTGGGCAGGCCACCAATACCGATGACGCCGAAGGCGAAGTTACGGCCAGCAGCGACACGCGCCCTACCGACGATGAGATCAAAGCAGCGTTGGGTCAGTTCGTTGGCGATATCATGCAAGTTCCGCCCTTGTTTTCCGCCGTGAAAATCGACGGAGAACGCGCTTACAAACGCGCCCGCGACGGCGAAGACTTCGAGATCGCCGCCCGCCCCCTTTGGGTTGAGGAACTGTTGCTGATCGACCGTCCCGATGCCGATCATGTCACGCTTGAAATGACCTGCGGCAAGGGCGGCTATGTGCGCGCAATTGCGCGCGATTTGGGTGCGGCCCTTGGCTGTTTCGGCCACGTCCGCGAACTCCGCCGTAACTGGTCCGGCCCGTTCGATGTGGCTGACGGCGTGACGCTAGCGAAAATCGAAGCGCTGGCAAGATCGCCGGAGATTGATGCCTTCTTGCGCCCGCTTGAAGAAGGCCTGCAGGACCTGCCGCAGGTCTATTGCCCCGCCGATAGCGTCATCAAACTGCGCAATGGCAATCCAGCGATGGTCATGGGCGATGTGGAGTATGGTGACGAATGTTGGGCCTGCCACGATGGTCACGCAATCGCAGTCGGCATATTCAAAGGTGGCGAACTACACCCCAGCCGGGTTTTCGTCGCCTAGCGGTGCTGATCAATCAGGATCGGGTTGCCGTCGGGGTTGATTGCGACAAAACTTGCAGGGCCTTCAGTCCCTCCTTGCTCTTGCTCGATCGCAACTCCGGCATCCCTGAGGCCTAACTTGATCTTGCGCACGTCATCGAACGGGTCGACCGCGCCAGCACTTTGATCCCAACCGGGATTGAAGGTCAGCAAATTGCCCTCGAACATTCCCTCAAACAGCCCCACGAGCGTGTCACCGTCCTTCATGATGGCATGACCGTGATTGGGATTAGTTAAAACCCAGCTTCTGATAGAACGCTTTGGAAATCGCGAGGTTCTTGACGTTTAGGCTGATCGAAAATGCACCGAGCTTTATACCGTTCTTCTTTTTGCGCCGACATCGACAACACCGCGTTTTCAGGCACCATCGGCGTTCAGGTTCAAGAATTCGATTTCTGGATGTCTGGTACAAACGCAACGCTTGATATTGGCATTCCCGTTACTTTTGGTGCGGATGCCTTGACGTTTGGTGGAGGCTAAAGGTTCTCTGAAAGCGCCGAAGTCGCACTGTCGATCCCTACTATTGATGAGCCGTCGAGCACTTTGGACAAACCGATTTACATTCTGTCTGCCAGCCACGACGGCAGCCAATGGGGCGTCGAGCTTGACGCGTTGTGCGCAAACTTGAGTGGGGCCTTGGATATCGCCCAAGTGAGCGTCGTCGCACTTGGTGCAAACTACGGTATCGATGATACGTGGTCCGTCTGCTGCAACTACGCCCAAGCAGATCTTGATATCATTGAGGCGAGTAGCACGCGTTTGAGCGGTGCCTATAATGCCGGTACTTACGCCGTCTTCGCAGACTATTCTGTGAGCGAAATCGATGGTGCGCCGGACGATCTTCGGGGTGTGACAATTGGTTTCTCGATGGACTTTGGCGGCAAGCCAACGACGCATGAAACAACAAGAAAAAGAAGGTCTCACCTTTTGGTGGGGCTTCTTTGTGTCGCGTTATAGGTGGGCCGTCAGCCGGCCTTCACCCACGCCGAACTGATGACGCTGTCGCAGCGTTTCACAATGGGCCCTCACGAGGGTCGGGCGCAAGGTGATATGCCACGTCTGCTGTGCAATTGGCGCGCGCTGGGCAAATGCTGCGCAGCTAAGCACTGCTAGATTCGCACCCTTTTCGGGGTCACGGACAGACTGATAGCGGATTGCCTCGCACCCATCGCCGCGCAGGGTATCGGCAAGCGTCAGACAGTCGGAATAGTCATCGGGATGCGCCCACCGCCCCCGTACACGCATGACCGGATCGGTCAGATCGACCGCCACAGCAGCGCGAATATCCGCCTGCACTGCCGTGTGTTCCACGGGTCTGCGCGGCATCGGCGTGTCCGGCGAGGCACCAAAAAATGCCAAAGCGCCCCAGATGCTTTCAACTACAGCTGTCAGTGCGCTTTCAGCCCCATACCAAACCCCCGGCGTTTGTCCCGCACGCCCAAACCGCGATGCGTGCGGATAGCAGCCATAACGAAACGGCGACCAGAATTGATAGGCGAGATGCTGGCAGGATTCGGGCACGGGCGGCTTGGACTCTTCAAGGATATGCTCAAGCACGGCATGTTCGGGATCGGTATCAACAATGCGCACTGTGGCAGACCGATACTGCCCTTCGATCAATCGCCAGACATTGCCATGATACGGCGCGTAGGGCGTATCAGGTCGGGGCACGGGCAGCATCAAGGTAGTTCATCACGCCGATTAGCCCTGCCGCCTGCGCGATAAGCGCGCGAGGTGCGCCATGTAGGTCACTATTTGCATTTTCCATCCACCCCTTAATCGTGTCGGGATCGCCCCCCGCAATCGCATCAAGCGAACGGAACAAACGCACCAGACAGGCGGCCAGCTCAAACGGTTTCCCGCCAAGGTCGTAACCGCCATCTTTCATGCGCGACACGGTGGGTTCGCTGACGCCAATCACTTCGGCCAGTTCCTTTTGGGTCAGACCCAATTCACGCGCCGCATTCACAGCCGCCTTGGCAAGCACACGCCACCGCGAGAGGCTGGCATCATATACGGATTTGGTTTTAAGCTGCATCACGTACCTCCTGAGCAATGAATATCTATTTTCTTTCCACAGAAATTAATAGCCTCCGTGACGCCACGCAATCAGCTTGCTAAACATCCCCATGATCATCCGCACACACATTAAGGGCGATGCGCCCTCAACTGCCGTTTATTCGCCTTGCGAAAGCTATCGCTACAGCCTTGACCGCGTGTGGGATCCCGCGGGGCGAAAGGTGCTGTTTGTGATGTTAAACCCTTCGACGGCGACCGAAGTGCAGAACGATCCCACCGTCGAACGCTGCGAAAGGCGGGCACGTGCGCTGGGCTTTGGCGGCTTTTGTGTGACGAATATTTTTGCTTGGCGCGACACTGACCCGCGCAAGATGCGTGCAGCCGCAGACCCCGTCGGCCCCGCCAATGATGACAAAATCCGCGAAGGGGCCGCTTGGGCGGATCAGGTTATGGCCGCTTGGGGCGCACATGGCGAACATCTAGGGCGCGGTCTGACCGTCGAGACCCTGTTACGCGCCACGGGCCGGCCGCTGTTTCATCTGGGCCTTACGAAGGCAGGCCACCCAAAGCACCCACTTTATATCGCTTATACGCAACAGCCGGCGCCTTGGCTGCCCAGCGCCGCTGATTAACCATTCTGCAACTTTCGGTGCCGCGTTTATCGCGACAAATGATATAGGATTTCTTGAAAATCATAGTGGCCCAAAGCAGGTCATCCCCTCATGAAATCGAGAACGCAATGTTTGCCCTCCTTGGACTCCTTGGAATTGCCTTTGCCGGTGCCGCACTTATTGGTGACCCCACAGTTGATGCACCCGATAGCGCGCAACCAGACGCCGATATCATCACCACCGACCAGCCAATGATCGACATCCCCACCGACGACAGCGATGTGATTTTCGCGGCGGACGATGATGACGAAATCGATGCGTTGGGCGGTAATGACTACGTCGACGGCGGAGGTGGCGATGACACCTTGAACGGCAGCGCGGGCAATGACGAACTGCATGGCGGCAGCGGAAATGACGCCCAGCACGGCGGCGCCGACGACGACAGCTTGTTCGGCCATATCGGCGACGACACGCTGCATGGCGGCGCGGGCGATGACCAGCTGAATGGCGGCAGCGGCACGGACACCCTTGTCGGTGGCGACGGGGACGACGCACTCCTTGGTTCGCTTGGGAACGACATGCTTATCGGCGGTGCAGGGCAAGATGTGCTGCACGGCGGCGCAGGCGACGACGTGATCGACGGCGTGACAGGCGAAGAAACCGCAACGCTTGACTATCTGAACGGCGGCGCGGGAAATGAGACGTTGATCGGCAACGCTGGCGATATTCTAAGTGGGGGAACTGGCGCGGACATTTTCGCAATGGATGCCACACAGGGCAGCATGACCGTCATGGACTATGACGCCGCTGATGATACCCTTGTAGTGCTGTATAATGGGGCCGAGCCGATCCTGAGCACAGAACTCACCGAAGGTGGCCTGATACTTTTTGCTGACGGTACCGAAGTGGCGACACTTGGGGGCATTGAAACGCTTGATCTGGCCACGGTTCAAATGGTTGCAACCTAAACGCCCTTTTCTTTTCGCATGATTGCAACTATCAGCACCCTTCGCGCGCGATTCCTGTACGCGATACCCTCCAAGGGCCTTGCTGGACGACATCCCGGCTTGCGCCATCACCCTTTAGACAAGGAGACCCCGATGTCGATTACTGCCGAAGAAAAAGCACGCGTAATGAAAGAATTCGCAACCAAAGAAGGTGACACTGGTTCACCCGAAGTTCAGGTTGCTATTCTGTCGTCGCGCATCGCCACCCTGACAGAGCATTTCAAGATCCACAAAAAGGACAACCACGGTCGTCGTGGCCTTTTGAAGATGGTGGCCCTGCGTCGCAAGCTGCTGGATTACGCCCGTAGCAAGGATGAGGCCCGTTATCAGGACCTGATCAAGCGTTTGGGCCTGCGCCGCTAAACCAGCGCGCAAGAACGAAACGATACTGCAAGGGGACCGAATTTCGGTCCCCTTTTCTTATGTCGGCCTCGGGACTAATTTCATCCCCTTGGACAAAGCCCCGCATCTGTCGGGCCCGATACCGATCGAAGCCGGTAGCGCCGCAAAGGCACACCCGCTGCGGATCGTGTGACAAAAGTGTCTGGTCCAACTGTTTCAAACAATCCGGCACCAACATCCAAAGAAGACCGCTCAACTTCAATCAGCAGCCCCTGCTGATCACAAAGTGCTGCTGGAAAGTTGCCCCGAAAATCATACCGCTGACGCTCAGCCATCCCCCAGACAGGAATTGCAGGAAAGTGATAAGATAGCATTCCAGTCAACGCATAGTCAGTCGTGGCGATCCAAGCCGCGCCAGACGCCTCCATCGCATCAGCCATGTCTATTCTGGTCTGGACCCAACCACGGGTCTGATTGGGTGGGTTGTTAGCCGTCCCCAAGGGCTGCCAAGGATTGAATGCGGCCCCCAGTAAGCCAATGGACATAACAGCCGCTGTGACAGACGTGGCCCAAGCGGACTTTGGCCGCCCGACCAGCGCAAGCGTCGCCATGACGACGATCGAGCCTTGAACCGGTATCAGCCAATTTGCCTGAACTTGAGCATGGCTTGAATGATACAGAAAATAGACAAGCAACGGTGCCATGCTCCACCAGATCAATGACACCTCTTTCGTGCGGACAAAGGCGGTGGACCGCAGGGCGAACCAAGCCACCAAAGGCGTCGGCAAAAGCACAAGAATAACAAAATACTCGACAACGAATTCCAAAGTCAGACCATCAGCAGCAAGCCTGCTTCCCTGACGCTCAAATCCTAGCCAATCGTTGTCAATATTCCATAACAGATAGGGGAGGAGAGACAGCGCCGCAAAAACCGCGGCCGCATAGGGCCGCCATGTACGCAGAAACCCTCGACCCGTAGTATCAAAAACAAGCCAGCCAAACAATCCTATCGCCAAAAAGACATTCGTAAATTTGGACAGCCCACCAAGCCCGAGACATAGCCCCGCCAGAATCCACCACCCACCTGTGCCAAAGCGAACAGCCCGTAACGCAGACCAAAGCGCCGCCATCCAAAAGAACGATGAAGGCGCGTCGGGCGTGGCGAACGATCCCACGCCCATAACCAGCAACCCAAGGTTGAATAATGCTACGGCCAAACAGGCATGCAACCGCCCCAAACCCATAAGGCGCGCGGTATCACCAACGAAAACAGATGCCAACGCCATCCCCAAGACCGGGAAAAACCGGATGCCGAACCCGTTTTCGCCGAACACCATAACCCCAGAACGGATCATGTAGGCGATCATCGGCGGGTGGTCATAATAGCCAGCGGAAGGATAACGTGCCCATAAGGCGTAATAGGCTTCGTCATCGAAAATCGGAATTGCGGCTGCTACAGCCAGATGCAGCCCCAAGAACCCTAAAGCAACATGGCCATATGAGAGTTTCATGCCAATTCCTTGCTCTTTGATTCTCGACAGGCATAAGGCTAAGACAAGCCATAATCTATAACAAGGACGCGTATATGTACGACCTTACGGTGGTAATCCCCACCTTTAACGAATGTGGCAACGTGCGCCCCTTGTTCGACCTGTTGGACAAAGCCCTGAAAGGGGCAAAATGGGAAGCGGTTTATGTTGATGACGATAGCCCGGACGGCACCGCAGACGAGGTGCGCGCTCTTGCCCAAGACCACGCCAACATCCGCATCCTGCATCGTATCGGTCGGCGCGGCCTTGCTGGGGCATGCATCGAGGGCATCTTGTCGTCCACTGCCCAGTTTTGCGCCGTGATCGACGCCGATCTACAACACGACGAAACCTGCTTGCCCGTGATGCTGAACCAATTGATGAACGACCCTGCCCTTGATGTGGTTATCGGTAGCCGGAACATCGACGGCGGATCATCGGGCAGCGGGCTATCGCGTATCCGCAAATGGGGGAGCGATAGTGCCACGCGGCTGACGCAACGGATGCTCAAGATAACGGCAAGCGATCCCATGAGCGGGTTCTTTATGGTGCGCCGCACGTCATTCAATCAGGTCGTGACCGAATTGCAGACCGCAGGATTCAAGATACTGTCAGATATGCTGTCCGCATCCCGTGGCCGTTGGCAGATCGCGGAAGTCCCTTATACCTTCCGTAATCGCCATTCCGGTGACTCCAAGATGGACGCGGCCGTAACGGTTGAATTCCTGTCGCTGCTTGTCGCGCGGCTGACTGGCGGGTTGGTATCCGTCCGCTTCATTCTTTTCGCCGCAGTAGGGCTTAGTGGCGTTTTCGTGCAATTGGCTGTCGTGCGCTTGATGCTTGGCTTCATGCCCGAACAATTTGGCCTCGCGCAGGCTATCGGCGTCTTTTTCGCCATCAACAGCAACTTCTTGCTCAACAACGCGTTCACCTATCGGGACCGCGCCCTCAAGGGTCGCGAATTCTGGCGCGGGTTGCTAAGCTTTTATCTTGTTTGCGCATTTGGTGCCCTGATGAACGTGGGCTTTGCCGAACTTGTCTTTGCGACCTTCCCCTATTGGGCAATTGCAAGCCTTGCTGGCGCAGCTGCCGGAGCAGTCTGGAATTTTCTGGCCAGTTCCTTGTTCACATGGCGGGCGCGGTAAACGGGCAATGCGGCGCCAGGAGCTTTCCAGCGAAGGGCCACCTAATCCCCATCCCCCTTCCCAAACCCGGAGATCCGGTGTATGGCGCAGCCATCTGAGACGTGATGTTTGATCCCGACATCGTGCGCAGGACAGGGATCGGCGGCAATGGGGCCGCTATGCAATAGGGCACTTGGAACGCCAAGATTGGCCCGGATAGGAAACGATTGATGTTTAACGAAGTGAAAAAATCCATTCAGTGGGGCGAAGAAACGCTGACACTGGAAACGGGCAAGGTTGCTCGTCAGGCAGACGGGTCTGTCATCGCCACATATGGCGAAACCTCTGTGATGGCGAACGTGACGTTCGCAAAGACACAAAAGCCGGGGCAGGACTTCTTTCCGCTGACCGTGCACTACAATGAAAAGTATTACGCCGCAGGCAAGATCCCTGGTGGTTTCTTCAAGCGCGAAGCGCGTCCAACCGAAAAAGAGACGCTGACATCCCGCCTGATCGACCGTCCGATCCGCCCGCTGTTCGTCGAAGGCTTCAAGAACGAAGTCCTCGTAATCTGCACCGTGCTTTCGCATGATCTGGTGAACGACCCCGACGTCGTCGCCCTGATCGCAGCATCCGCCGCGCTGACCATTTCCGGCGCACCATTCATGGGCCCGATCGCTGCTTGCCGCGTTGGTTTTGAAGATGGCGAATACACGCTGAACCCTGAAATCGACGACATGCACAAGCTGCGTGAAAATCCTGATCAGCGCCTTGACCTTGTTGTGGCCGGCACCGCCGACGCGGTGATGATGGTTGAATCCGAAGCGTATGAACTATCCGAAGACGAAATGCTTGGTGCCGTTGAATTTGCTCACGCGCAAATCCAGCCAGTCATCGGGTTGATCATTGATCTTGCCGAAGAATGCGCCAAAGAGCCGTTTGATTATCAGGCGCCCGACTATTCGGACCTGTCCAAAGCCGTCGCAAAAGCTGGCGAAAAGGACATGCGCAAAGCATTCGCGATTCGGGACAAGCAAGAACGCACAACGGCTGTCAGCGCGGCCCGCGAAGTGATCAAAGCTGCACTGACCGATGAGCAGCTTGCTGACTCAAACCTCGGTTCGGCAATGAAGGGCCTTGAAGCCTCGATCTTGCGTGGCGACGTTGTCAAAACCGGCAAGCGGATCGATGGTCGTAAGACTGACGAAATCCGTGAAATCGTGTCCGAAACCGGCATCCTGCCACGCACCCACGGGTCTGCCTTGTTCACACGCGGTGAAACCCAAGGTCTGGTTGTGACCACGTTGGGCACTGGCGACGATGAACAGATGATCGACAGCCTGCAAGGCATGTATAAGTCGAACTTCATGCTGCACTATAACTTTCCACCGTATTCGGTTGGTGAAGTTGGCCGCTTTGGTTTCACAGGTCGTCGTGAAATCGGTCACGGCAAACTAGCATGGCGCGCGCTTCAGGCTGTTCTGCCTGCTGCCACGGACTTCCCCTACACGATCCGCGTTGTGTCCGAGATCACTGAATCTAACGGGTCGTCTTCCATGGCGTCCGTTTGTGGTGGTTCCTTGTCGATGATGGACGCTGGTGTGCCACTTAAGGCGCCAGTTGCCGGTGTGGCCATGGGCCTGATCATGGAAGACAACGGCGACTATGCCATTCTGTCCGACATTTTGGGTGACGAAGACCACCTTGGCGACATGGACTTTAAGGTTGCAGGCACTGAAGCGGGGATCACCTCCTTGCAGATGGACATCAAGATCGCAGGCATCACGCCCGCCATCATGAAGAAAGCCCTCGCACAAGCCAAAGAAGGCCGGATTCACATTCTGGGAGAGATGAACAAAGCACTGTCATCCGCTGGTGAATTCTCTGAGCACGCCCCACGCATCGAAACGATGCAGGTGCCCACCGACAAGATCCGTGAAGTTATCGGATCCGGCGGTAAGGTCATCCGCGAAATCGTGGAAGTGTCCGGCGCAAAGGTCGACATCAACGACGAAGGCATCATCAAGATCGCATCGCCAAACGCCGATGCCATCAAGAAAGCCTACGACATGATCTGGTCGATCGTAGCCGAGCCCGAAGAAGGCAAAATCTACAAAGGCAACGTCGTTAAAATCGTCGACTTCGGTGCTTTCGTGAACTTCTTTGGCAAAAAGGACGGCCTTGTGCACGTCAGCCAGATCGAAAACCGCCGGTTGAACCACCCGTCCGATGTCCTCAAAGAAGGTCAGGACGTTTGGGTCAAGCTGCTGGGCTTTGACGATCGCGGCAAGGTACGCCTGTCGATGAAAGTCGTTGATCAGGAAACTGGTGAAGATGCCAAAGAGGAAAAGGCCGAAGAGTAATCTTTCGGTTCTTCGAAATGAGAAAAGCCCCGGTGGAAACGCCGGGGCTTTTTGTTTGTGTTGGTGGTCCTAATACGGACTGGCACTGCAAACACTGACCCTATTTCTATTCAAAGAACGCGCTTCCACTCTCTTTACGAACCTTTCCAATAGG
>ERZ888423.1159-NODE-1159-length-24023-cov-9.186958_pt1 | contig 24023 bp, 24 predicted proteins | sample MGYA00520523_ERZ888423 | MGnify/ENA primary metagenome ERZ888423 (study PRJEB32303, sample SAMEA104408611) | aquatic metagenome | biome: Brackish water; feature: Pelagic; material: water | place: Baltic Sea | collected 2014-06-08T10:24:00 | depth 30,27 m ...
GCAGCTTTATCATCTTGCTAGAGGGAAGGAAAGAATCAGAATATGGCTATGCCTACATAGAGAATGGAGTGTATCGCGGATATGGTTTTGCAGAGGGTGAAGTAGACATGGATGCGATGGCTAAAGGTCTTATCTCCCAAGAAGATAATTCAGATGTGCAACGCATCCTTCGTTCGTATTTCAGGCAGACTGAAGCTCCTCAAGTGATGCATGTGGAGGAAGCTCTAGTTGCCGAAGGACAAGCAGTGCTCTCACTCTTCTGAATTCAAAAGTTTCTTACTGAAAATCAATGGACGACTTAGGCGTTTAAAAATCAAGACCTTACTCTGGTCTTTACATTGTTCTCCATCCTTTACCCTCATCTTATGAGCATGAAAAATCTACTGATCCTAATGAGCGCTTCGCTCTTTTTGTTCTCTTTAAAAAAGATGGATCAGAAAATCCTCAAGAAACTCAGCTTCAATTACATTGCTCTATGGAGTTCAATGAGAACTTGCCAAGACTAGGAAACTTCGGGCAACCTTTAACTATTCCTGCAGGACATGTAGCACAGCATCCTGTAATGAATGAAGTGAGCATTCATTATATAGAATTCGTGGATGATTGTTTGACGCCCTTGACCATGGGTGATATAGTATAAAAGGAAAAAGACTAACGCTGTCGGAAATAATACAGTGAATTTTAATCAAGCTGTAAAAGGTGGCTCTAGAGACATGATATATAAGGTAACCCACTCTGAATTAGCTCCCAGAACCTATACCTGGTTGCGTGTTTCATTAACGTATACGACCTACACTATTGCATATCGCCAAGGCATTCCACTACCTCCTAGATCTTGTTGTAGTGACAGGAAGATTGACCGAGCCCTTAGTCATTACTGGAAATGAAAGTGCCGATGTACTTGACGTTCTGGCCTTTTCAATCAATGGTTCCTTCGAGTGGGAAGAAGTGAATATGGATGGAAAATTCGAGCCGGGAGCAGGGGAACCCATCACCGATATGGGGCTGAGGGGCCTTCATCCCTATTTGAAGCGATAAGCAAGAAGGCATCCAAATAAATACTTATAGTGTTTTAAACTATAAGTATATTTTATGCTATCTTTAAAAAAATTACAGCCATGAAATCTGCTTACTTATCCCTTTTATGCTTCTTGCCAGCCCTTGCTATTTCAGCACAAAACGCCCCCATTGACTTCGAAACTGGAGGAAATGGCGCTGATTGGACGTGGACAGTTTTCGAGAACGTAGATAATCCTGAACTTGAAATAGTTGCTAACCCAGATGTAACTACTGTAAACTCTACCGCAACTGTAGCCAAGTTCACAGCAAGACAGGAAGGGGCACCTTATGCAGGTTGTGAAAGCATGCACGGATCAGACATTGGCCCATTCACTTTGAATGCAGATAACAGCACCATTGAGATAGCGGTCTATAAGTCTGTCATTTCCAATGTGGGAATCAAGTTAGTAGAAAGCAGCAGTGCCTCTCTTGGACAGATTCTTGTTTCCAACACGCTAATCAATGAATGGGAAGTTCTCAGTTTTAATTTCTCAGCACAAGAAGGGATTCTTTTCGATCAAATCGTAGTTTTCCCTGACTTCGCAGAGCGCAATGAAGATCACATCATCTACTTTGATGAAATAACTTTAGGAGAATCAGTTCCACTAGCTGTTCCTATGGCACCTGCTCCAACTCCAACTGTAGATGCTGCCAATGTTATATCCCTTTATAGCGATGCGTATATCGATGCCCCAGCCGACACTTGGTTAACACCATGGTCAAGCGCAAGTCTAGAAGACATTGAAATTCAGACGAATCCTACTAAGCTCTACACGAATCTTGATTTCGCAGCTATAGAGACCGTTGGCACTAATCTCATCGATGCTGCAGATATGGATTTATTCCACATGGATGTATGGTCGCCAAATTTCACAGTATTCAGAATTAAACTAGTGGATTTCGGTGCTGATGGCCAATTTGAAGGTGGTGATGACAGCGAGCATGAGATGGTTTTTCAAAATCTTGCTCAAGAGTTTTGGTGGTCTTTTGAATTGCCTTTGAGTGATTTCACGAACCTTACTTCTAGAAACCATATTGCACAGATCTTAATCTCAGCGGAACCCGCAGGAGGAGCCGTGATCTATATGGACAATGTCTTTTTCTCTGATCTTCCTAGTGGCTTGAACGATTGGGATGAGAAGCAGATTTCCTTTGGCCCTAATCCATTTCAAAATTCTATAATCAATAGCAACACTGAACGTGTTGAGAATTTGAACATTCTTAATATTCAAGGCAAAGTAATTTGGAATCAAGCGAAATGGTCAGCAGGAACATCCATAGATCTTTCTTCACTTAAGGAAGGTATGTATATTCTTCGTGGAACTTTGAATGGAAAGGAATTCAACCAAAAATTGCTAAAGGAATAATCCTCATTTAATCATCACACCAGGTCGTCCAATCAAGGGCACTTGGATACAATTTTCTGCTTTGATACTCTCAGGGACGAAGACGTACTTTTTATCGTACATTATCTTATCTTGTCTAAAGCTGACCCAGTATTCATTAGTCAGTCCAAATACTTCTTCTATGATTCGTTCAACTTTAATGAATCTCTCCCCTGGTAATTCATTCAAGAAATGTCGAAGTACTGAGGTCTTTTTATCTTCTCCATTTAACTTTCCATATCCCTTAGAACTTACCAGAACGCCTTCGAGTTCTTTCTTTTTCAGATTAATTAAATAGGTGTTCCATACCATTTCAGCATCCTCATTCTCCTCATGGACCACAGCAAATGCGATTTGATCCACTAAAGGAACTTCGATATCCTTTTTCATCTCAGGGAGCTATTCGGTTAGCGATGGCGAGGTATTCGAAGATGTCGGCAGGAATCTTGTCTATCCATTTTAATGAACGTTGATGTCCTAGTCTCACAACTACCAATTCTTTTTCAGGAATGATAAACACATATTGACCAAGAATGCCTCTCATGTATTCAACATCCTGACCTTTCTCTTTCATTAACCACCATTGATATCCGTAGTTGTCCACGGGTTTTCCGTCCACATTAGGCACCCGGCATGGCGTCATGCTAGCATCTACCCATTGGGGTGAGATCAACTGTTCTCCATACCAATTTCCATCACAGAGCATAAGCTGCCCTATGCGAGCGAAGTCACGTGCGTTACTATAGAAGCAGCAATACGAACGCTCTACTCCACTTTCCTCTTCGTATGTCCATTGAGCTGGTTCTCCCGCTCCTATTGGCCTCCAGAGTTTCTTGCTCATGTATTCACTTAAGGTCATTCTAGTTGCCTTCTCCACGATAAAGGAAAGCATGAGTGTATTTCCACCAAGGTATTCCCAGGTTGTTCCGGGTTCGTGATTCTGAGCAAAGGCCAAGGTCCTATTGTACAAATCATCTCCATAGTAGGCTTGAGACATGAAACCGAAAGGGTTTCCATAACTCTCATCGAATCCTATTCCTGATGTCATTTGTAATAACTGCTCTATGGTAACTTCTTCTTTGTCAGTGCCTTTGAGCTCAGTCAGATAATCAGAGGCTTTGTCCATCACACTTTTGATCTTTCCTTCATCGATAGCTATTCCTACGAGCATGCTCACGATAGACTTGGCCATAGAAAATGAATTGACTAGGCTCGTATCTGAGTATCCTTCATCATAATATTCATAGAGGATTTCTCCTTTCTGAACGACCAAGTATGACACCGTCTCAAATTCCTTGAAATAGGCTGAATCTTCAGCAGTCAAGCTATGAGAGTTATATTCCGTTGCTTTTTTCCAAGGCAATTTCTGTCCATTAGCGATGATACGCTGCGTAAAAAACTTGTGATTATCTATATCAGGACCAATACGTCCAATGAGGTAGGTACTGCGGAAAGCGTTAAGAATATGTCCATTGTCAGTTACTTTTAGGGCGATAACAACCAAGATTAGGAAAATGAGAATTCTCAGAATCCATTTAATGAAGCTCGGCATCTCTTTCATTCCACAGTAATTTTCAATCCTGTAATACTACCTGATCTCCGAACGATATAGCATGCTTTGGCCAATTCCTTATCCAATGTCCATTGTGCTGAACTTTGATCAGCCTTCATCCGAAATTCATCCACCTTCATTCCACTCATGTCAAAGAGCTCGAATAAAGAGGCCTCTGCTAATCTGAATTCTACCTCTAACACATCCACAGCTGGATTAGGATAAACTGAGAATCCTAGCTCTTCTTGTTCTTCAATTCCTGTGGGTTGATTTTCAAAAAAGATGAGCACATCCGCTAATTCATCTATACCTGTAATATCCATGACTTGGTCGTTATTTCTATCGTGAAAAATGGCGCAAGAACCTGCGATTTCAGCGAGCAAGGTACGTTCATCAGTAAGCGTTCCATTTCCCGTGTTTTCATATAAGGTATAGGTTCCTCCAGCATAATTAGAGCTGATAACATCCAAGTCTCCATCACCGTCCAAGTCTCCTAGGTCAATGGCCAAGGGAAAAGATCCGGTAGAATAAAGTGAAGCTGCTGAAAGTCCTCCGAAACCGTCACCTAAATGAATTCCTATTTCATTTGACCCTGAGCAGGCTGAAGCTATATCTACATGACCATCTCCATTCACATCTCCCATGCCTATCATCCATGGAGCATCACCTGTGCTCACTTGAACACTCAAAGTGAAATTCCCTGTGCCATCATTCAAGAGAATGACAAGGTCATCGCTCACATATCCTCCCACGACTAGATCCATGATTCCATCCTCATTCATATCAGCTGCTAGAATAGCTGTCTCAGCGCTTAGGGGGGTAGTGAGGGTAATAGCCTCGCTGAAGTTTCCTGCTCCGTCATTGAAAAAGAGACTCACGTTATTCCCTTGTCTATTTGCAGTAGCTACATCCATATCACCATCTCCCTCTAGGTCTATTACTGTAACGCCTCGCACTCCTTGCTGAGCCGTATAAATCACTTCCTCCCCAAAGCTAGCATCACCATTTCCTAGTACTATGCTCATCATATTCCCTTGGGTATTTCCAATGACCATGTCTATTTCGCCATCTCCATTGAAATCAGCACCTTCATTAGCACTAGGCTTATTCCCAAGTGGCAAAACATAAGTATTGAAACTGCCGAACGAGCCTTGGTCAGAAATAAAAATGCGCATGTCCTCTGCTGTTTCATTGACCACAGCCAGATCACCCCAGCCGTCATTATTCAAGTCTCCCGCATAGGCCCCATAACTTTGGATTAATCCCTCTCCGGGATTGCGAACATCAAGATGTCCCACATCTATAAGATCCATACTTCCGGGTAAAGTTCTGATCCAAAAACCTATTGTATATCCATGCTCAAGGGTATTTCCAGTCATGGAACTGAAGGATGAACTAAAACTCACCATGACATATTCTCCTGCTATAAAAGGCTCAGCATGCGTGATAACAAGGACATTCCCAAAGCCAGCAATCTCAAATGAAAGATCAGCAGGCCCTGACCATCTCCCGAAGGCCATAACGGATTGAGCATTCACAGTACTGACATCAATAAGATCATCGAAGTAGACCTCTATGACTTGATCAGGAACAGCATTCAGGCTATTACCAATTGGATAATTATCTATGACAGTGAATGCATAGAGATTCATGCAGAGCAGGAACGATAAGGAAAGGATGGAGATACGCATAGCGTAAAGAAAGCGATTCAGAATGTATATCCCAATTGATCCCGCAGGACTTGGAGGGCTTTGCTCATGCGTTTCTCTACCGCTTTCACACTGATCCCAAGGCTCTCTGCGATCTCGCTGTACTTCTGATCCTCTAGTCTGTTCAGTAAGAAAACTTCTCTACTTCCTTCAGACATAGAAGCTATCACTGCTTCTAGTTTTTTCTTGAACTCCTCCTCTTCCATGAGATAGTGAGGGTCTTGGATAGAGTGCATCTTCACTCTGGAATTAACAAAATTATAATGCACTTGCATGTGCTTATGATGATTGATGGCTAGGTTCCCTCCAATGGTGAACAAGAATGTTTTCACTGTGGCCAGCCTGACTTCCTTGCGTTTTTCCCATACCTTAATGAAGCTTTCTTGGGCAATATCCTCAGCAATCTCAATGTCTCCTAGTTTATAGTAAAGGAAGTCCCTCAAGGAATCAAAGTGCAGCTCAAAGACCGCACGGAACTGTTTCTGATCCATTCCTTCATCTTTATCATTGAATAATAGAGCCCAGAACATAATTGAGTTGGAGGTAATCGGTCACAAAGCTAAAATACCTGGAAGATCATCCTCATTCCTTTGATCATTGGACATTTGAACTATAGCTTTCGTTGCACGAGTACTTAGATCAGATTGTTCATATTCAGTTCGCATCCCCTCCTAATTTCCACTATCTTCGGGCTCCTTTTAAAAAAAAGAGACGCTACGCGATGGCCGAACGATACACGGAATATGATAAACTAGACCTGCCCAAAGTAGCAGAGGAAATTGCTCAGGGATGGAAGAAGGAATCTGCTTTCGAGGCCAGCATCTCTTCACGTGAGGGCGCTAAGTCCTTTGTCTTCTATGAAGGACCTCCTTCAGCCAATGGGCTTCCAGGTATCCATCATGTAATGGGCCGCGGAATTAAAGACCTTTTCTGCCGTTACAAGACCTTGAAAGGATTCCAAGTCAAGCGCAAAGCGGGATGGGACACACATGGTCTGCCTATAGAGCTAGGTGTAGAGAAAGAACTGGGCATCACGAAAGAAGACATCGGTAAGACTATATCCGTAGAGGATTATAACAATGCCTGTCGCAAAGCGGTGATGCGTTATACCGACATCTGGAACGACCTTACAGTTAAGATGGGTTACTGGGTTGATATGGAGAATCCATATGTAACCTATGAGAACAAGTATATAGAGTCAGTCTGGTATCTCTTGGGTAAGATCTACGATCAAGGAATGCTCTATAAGGGCTACACTATCCAGCCTTATTCCCCAGCTGCTGGAACAGGATTGAGTTCCCATGAAATAAATCAGCCGGGCTGTTATAAAGATGTGAAGGACACCACTGTGGTGGCCAAGTTCAAAGTAAAAGGCGATGACCTAAAGCTAGGTGTCTTAAACATCAAAGCATCAGATAGCCTTAGGATATTAGCCTGGACGACAACCCCTTGGACTTTGCCTTCAAACACTGCGCTCTGTGTAGGATCTAAGATTGAGTATGTCTTATTCAAGACCAAGGACAGATATACAGATCTACCATATACAGGTGTCATTGCTAAGAAAAGACTCCAAGCCTATTTCTCCTTTGTGAATTTGGAGGATATTGCAGCAGGAAAGAAATTCAAGAGTGATGGAAAGACAGATGAAGATATAGAAATTCTAGGCACTGTGCTCGGATCTGATTTGATTGGGCTGCGTTATGAGCAATTGCTCCCCTACACATTGCCTTATGAAGATGCTGAGAAGGCTTTCCAAGTTATCTCTGGTGATTTCGTCACTACAGAGGACGGCACAGGAATCGTGCACATCGCGCCTACTTTCGGAGCAGATGATGCTAAAGTGGCCAAAGAAGCAGGTATTCCGCCTATGTTGGTGCTTGATGAAAACGAGACTCCGGTGCCACTGGTAGACCTTCAAGGTCGCTTTAGACCTGAGATGGGTGAGCTAGCTGGGCGCTATGTGAAGAATGAATATTACGAAGAGGGAAAAGCTCCTGAACGCAATGTAGATGTTGAGATTTCAATCAAGCTCAAGGAAGAAGATAAAGCCTTCTTAGTGGCTAAATACGAGCACAGCTATCCACATTGCTGGAGAACCGATAAGCCTATACTTTACTACCCCCTTGATTCTTGGTTCATTAAGACCACGGCTTATAAAGATCGCTTGATAGAACTGAACAAGACCATCAACTGGAAGCCAAAATCTACAGGTGAAGGAAGATTCGGGAATTGGCTAGAGAATTTGAACGACTGGAATCTTTCTCGCTCTCGGTATTGGGGTATTCCTATTCCTATCTGGCGCACAGAGGATGGAACAGAGTCGGTCTGCATCTCTTCTGTGGAGCAACTCAAGCAAGAAATCAGCAAAGCTGTGAAGGGTGGGCTGATGAAGGAAGATCCGCTGAAGGACTTTGTCCCAGGCGATATGAGCAAAGAGAATTACCTCAGCTTCGACCTGCATAAGAACTATGTGGATACCATCGTCTTGGTCTCAGATAGCGGCAGACCTATGCAACGTGAGAGCGACCTCATCGATGTGTGGTTCGATTCAGGAGCTATGCCTTATGCTCAACTTCACTACCCATTTGAGAATAAAGAACTCATAGATGAACGCAAATATTTCCCAGCTGATTTCATAGCTGAAGGAGTAGACCAGACTCGTGGATGGTTCTTTACACTCCACGCTATCTCTACCATGTGCTTCGATTCTATAGCTTATAAATCGGTGGTTTCCAATGGATTAGTCCTTGACAAGAATGGCCAGAAGATGTCTAAGAGATTAGGAAATGCTGTAGATCCATTCAAGACTTTGGCAGAGTACGGTCCTGATGCTACCCGTTGGTACATGTTCACTAATGCACAGCCTTGGGATAACCTTCGTTTCGATGTAGACGGAATCACTGAAGTGCACAGAAAGTTCTTCGGAACGCTATATAATACCTACTCTTTCTTTGCTCTATATGCCAATGTAGACGGTTTCACATTTGCTGAACCAGAAGTTCCATTGAGCGAGAAAAGAGAACTTGACCGTTGGATTCTTTCCAAGTTGAATTCCTTGATCAAGGAAGTGGAAGATGCCTATGAGAATTACGAGCCAACCCGAGCTGGTAGGGCGATACAGCGATTCACTACGGATGAATTAAGCAACTGGTACGTGCGTCTAAGCCGCAGAATCTTCTGGAAGGGAGAATATGGCCCTGAGAAAATTGCAGCCTATCAAACCTTGTTCAGATGTCTTGAAGTGATTGCACAACTTTCCTCTCCTATCGCTCCGTTCTATATGGATCGCCTCTATCGTGACCTCAGAAATGTGGCAGATGGAAAGGAATCAGCCTCCGTGCATCTTTCTCATTTCCCAAGTCTAGATAAGAAAGCGATAGACGTGGATCTGGAAGCTCGCATGGAAGTTGCTCAGCGTATTAGCTCCCTTGTATTGAGCATTCGTAAGAAGGAGCAGATCAAGGTGAGACAACCTTTACAGAAAGTGTTGATTCCAGCCTTAGATAAAGAACGTGCTTTGCATATCCAAGCGATTTCTGAGTTAGTAATGAGTGAAGTGAATGTGAAGCAAATAGAATTATTGGATGCAAACAATTCCATGATCGTGAAAACGGCCAAAGCCGATTTCAAGAAACTTGGACCTAAATATGGGAAGCAGATGAAACAAGTGGCAGCGGCCATCCAAGAGATGGATGCTACCACTATCTCTATTCTCGAACAAAAAGGTACATTGGAGCTTCCTTTAGAAGGAGGAACAGTGACTATCTCGAAAGAAGACGTAGAACTCGTTTCTCAGGATATCCCTGGCTGGTCTGTTGCGAGTGATGGAGACATCACCGTAGCCTTGGACATCACCTTGACAACCAGCTTGACCGATGAAGGTCTGGCAAGGGAGTTGGTGAATAAAGTTCAGAACCTCAGAAAAGACTTAGATTTAGAGGTGACAGACCGAATATTGGTGGAGGTAGAAAACCGCCCAGAACTGACAAATGCATTGATAAGCAACAAGAAGTATATTTGCGCGGAAATTCTAGCTGAGCGATTCGAACTTGTGGATGCTCTGTCTTCTGGAACGATTTTCGAGATAGACCTGAATGAAACTTTGGAAACCAAGATTTCCATTGCCAGAAATCAATAAGCGCTGCATAAGATGGCCAAAAATAAAAAAGAAGAAGACAAGGACGAATTCCTTCGCTATTCAGACAAGGATCTGATAATGTTCGAGAACTTAATCAAAGATAAATTGGTTGCGGCCAGAGAAGATCTTGATTTACTCCGTAGCTCACTGTCACACCTAGACGACAACGGCACTGATGATACTTCACCCTCATTCAAGATGATGGAGGATGGCTCTGAAACGTTGTCAAGAGAAGAATCTGCTCAATTGGCCATTCGCCAAGAGAAATTTATTCGACACCTAGAAGAAGCATTGATTCGTATTAAGAATAAGACCTATGGTGTCTGCAGAGATACAGGTCTATTGATACAAAAAGAGCGATTGATGCTAGTACCACACGCTACACTTAGTATCGCAGCGAAGAACGCACAAAGATAAACCCCATCTCTTTTGAAGGCGGCTCTGAGCACTATATTCACTGTTCTTTTTATTGATCAGCTAAGTAAGATTTGGGTTAAATTATCCATGTTCCAGGGCGAGCAATTGCCTGTATTTGGAAACTGGTTCTACATTCATTTCTTAGAAAATCCTGGAATGGCCTTCGGCTTCGAGTTCGGAGGCGATTATGGAAAGATAGCGTTAAGTATATTCCGCATTATAGCGGTGATTCTTATCAGTCGTTATCTCGTAAAGTTTATCAAAGATGGATATCCAACAGGCTTTATCATCTGTTCTTCCATGGTTCTTGCTGGAGCTATTGGGAATATAATAGACTCAGCTGTGTATGGACTTATCTTCAGTGACAGCCCTCCTATTCCAGGATTTGTAGCATCCTTTATGCCTGAGGATGGCGGTTATGCACCATTCTTAATGGGACATGTTGTAGACATGTTGTATTTCCCTTTGTTCTCCTTTGACTGGCCAGAATGGGTTCCGGGCGTTGGCGGAAATCATTTCGAGTTCTTCAGACCTGTATTTAATGTAGCTGACTCTGCCATTACCTTAGGACTGACATTCATTTTCCTGTTCCAACGAAAATTCTTTCTTATGGTATATATGGAAGAGAAAAGAGACGTGGAAACCTCAGATGAAATCGCTGATCTAGACGAAGGATCAGTGCCCTCAGGAGCGTAATTCTACTTCACCCACCTCAAGCTTTCCAAATATCCCTGAAGGATAATAGCGGCACTCACCTTGTCTATATTACCCTTCACAGCCCTTTGCTTTTTACTAGCACCGGCTGTAATCATACTCTGCATAGCCATTGCACTAGTGAATCGCTCATCATAGAGAACAATTTTTTGAGATGGATAAAGTGTTTCAAGACGCTTATGTAGGAGCCGCACATTCTCAGAGATATGCGTGTCCTCCCCTTTCAATCCAATGGGCATTCCAAGTACAATGGTCTGAGGACTGAATTTCTGCACATAGTCATTCAAGTACAGTTCGAGCCCCTTAGATTCTACTGTTTCCAGAGGAGATGCGATTATTCCTAATTCATCCGTATGGGCGAGTCCCGTGCGTTTCAGTCCGAAATCTATAGCTAAGGTTCTTGGCATATGAAACAAAGATACCCGATGTGGCCTTCCAAATTTCACAGAAGCGTTCAGGAAACTATCTTTGCTGACCATGAAGGAATTGATTGAAAGAGCTTGGGAAGACCGCTCACTATTGAAAGAAGAAGAAACCAAAGAGGCCATCCGTTCTGTAATCGCCTCATTGGATGAAGGAACCCTTCGTGTGGCTCAGCCTGAAAGTGATGGATCCTGGACTGTGAATGAATGGATCAAGAAAGCTGTCTTGCTCTATTTTCCTATCCAAGAAATGAGGACCATAGAATGTGGCCCGCTCGAATTCCATGATAAAATTCCATTGAAAAAAGACTTTGCAAAGCGTGGAATTCGTGTAGTGCCTCACGCCATTGCCAGATATGGGAGTTTCTTGAATCAAGGCGTAATCATGATGCCTTCTTATGTGAACATAGGCGCTTATGTGGATACAGGAACCATGGTCGATACATGGGCTACCGTAGGGTCTTGTGCTCAAATAGGCAAGAACGTACATCTTAGTGGTGGCGTGGGAATAGGCGGAGTTCTAGAGCCCATTCAAGCAAGCCCAGTGATTATTGAAGATGATTGTTTCATAGGCTCCAGATGTATTGTAGTAGAAGGGGTTCACGTGAAGAGAGAGGCAGTCCTTGGCGCTGGCCTTACGTTAACTAAGAGCACTCATATCATCGATGTAAGCGGCAAAGAACCTAAAGAATACCGAGGGGTAATTCCAGAACGTTCTGTAGTTATTCCTGGCACGATTCCTAAGGTTTTTCCTGCAGGCACTTATCAGGTTCCAGTGGCGCTCATCATTGGAACTCGAAAAGAAAGTACCGATAAGAAGACTTCATTAAATGAAGTGCTGAGAGAACATAATCTTGCCGTATGAGTGTGACGTATTCTTCATCAGAGCTTCATCAGGCCGCCAAAAGCCTCAAGGAAGGCGCTGTCCTTTTACATAGGGCAGATACTATTTGGGGGCTCATATGTGATGCTACATCCAAAGAAGGAGTAGCCAAAATAGGGAAGATTAAGGCACGCCCTGTAGGAATGTCTTATATCATCTTGGTCAAGGATGAAGCTATGATAGAGCGCTTCGTGCGTGAAGTTCCTGAAGTGAGTTGGGATATTGTGGAGAATGCTGAGGATCCCATCACAATTATCTATCCTGAAGGCATGGGACTCGCTCCTGGAGTATGTGCTGAAGACAAAAGCATAGCGATACGCGTGGTTAAAGAAGCCGACACTCAACGCCTGATCCAGTTTCTTGGCAGACCCATCGTCTCTACTTCGGCCAATCTATCTGGGCAGCCAAGTGCACTGACGTTAAATGAAATGGATCCCAGCATTCTAAATCAAATAGACGGAGTAATCTCCGATGAAGGAAGACCGAAAAAGGCAAACAAAGCCTCAGCGATTATCAAGATAGGTTTACATGGCGAAGTCAACATCATACGTTCCTGATATAGAGCGCCTACAAAAGGTGCGCAAAATGCCTCTGGTGAAACTGATCGCTGAAGTAGCGAATCTCAAACAGCGCGAAACCTACATCATCGGAGGGTTCGTGCGTGATACGTTGATAGGCCGCGCAGTCAAGGACATAGATGTGGTCACGTTGGGCAGTGGCATTGAACTTGCTCAAGAAGTCGCTAAAGAACTGGGAAAGGCTGAAGTTCATGTCTTCAAAAACTTCGGAACAGCCATGATTAAAAAAGGCGATTTCGAACTTGAATTTGTAGGCGCTAGAAAAGAGTCGTACCGTTCTAACTCCAGAAAACCCATTGTAGAGAATGGAACATTAAAAGAAGATCAAGAACGTAGAGACTTTACTATCAATGCATTAGCTATTAGCTTGAACGGAGACTTAGGTGAACTTGTAGATCCTTTCAATGGGTTTGAAGACCTCAAAGCTGGTATCATTCGCACTCCCCTAGACCCTGACCGTACGTATTCAGATGACCCATTAAGGATGATGCGAGCAATCAGATTCGCAAGCCAATTAGGCTTTGAAATAGAGACGAAGAGCTATGAATCTATCAAGGTCAACGCCCATAGACTTAGTATAGTTAGTCAAGAACGCATAACAGATGAATTGAATAAAATCATTCTGAGTGAAAAACCCTCAGTCGGTTTCAAGTTGCTTGATAGCACGGGAATCCTTGAGATGATCTTTCCTGAATTCGTGGCCCTTAAAGGCGTTGAGAAACGAAATGGATTGAGCCACAAGGATAATTTCTTCCATACACTTCAGGTTTTGGACAACATCTGTCCAAATACAGATGATCTTTATCTGCGATGGTCTGCCATCATGCATGATATCGCAAAGCCATCTACGAAACGTTTCCAGCCTGGAGTAGGCTGGACTTTTCATGGACATGAAGTTCGTGGAGCCCGCATGATACCCGGAATATTCAGACGCATGAAACTTCCCTTGGACATGAAGATGAAGTACGTGCAGAAATTGGTAAATCTGCATTTACGTCCTATTGCCTTGACCAAGGAATCCATTACCGATAGTGCCATTCGAAGACTGCTTTTCGATGCTGGGGATGACATAGAAGACCTTATGACATTATGCAGAGCTGACATTACATCCAAGAATGATGGCAAGGTGAAACGTTATCTCCAGAACTATGGACTAGTTCAAGAGAAATTAATAGAACTAGAAGAAAAAGACCGTATTCGAAATTGGCAACCGCCTATCAGCGGGCAAGAGATCATGGAGTACTTTGGACTAGGGCCTTGCAGGGATATTGGTACTATCAAGACCGCATTGAAAGATGCCATCTTGGATGGTATTATACCAAATGACAGCGATAGTGCTCAAGCATTCATGAAAGAAAAAGGAGAAGAACTCGGCCTGCGACCTAAAAAATAAGGTAGGCGCTTATATTTGCCCCATCGCTCCCCGACCATGGAAATCATCAAATTACGTCTAGTATTCGACTCTAAAGAGGAGGTTTTCAGAGATGTCGAAATGAATAATGAAGGCAGTCTGGAAGACCTTCATGAGGCTATTTTGGCCTCATTTGGAATGAAGAATAATCAGATGGCCTCCTTCTATGTAAGTGATGATCAGTGGAATAAAGGAGATGAATATGTCCTGATGAATATGGGAGAAGGAGCTGTTCTGATGAAAGAAGGCTCTCTAGTTGAATTCACAGAGATAGGCGATCGTTTACTTTATGTTTATGATTTCATGAATCTGAAGATCTTCTATGTTGAAGTCATTGCGCATCCAGATTCTGTGAAAAGTAGAGAATACCCCTACTTACTGATGGCCATAGGAAATATGCCTCAAGAAGAAGACGAACTGAGCTACGAGGGTCTCATGGATGGTATAGAGGAAGAGATAGGTGATCATGAAGGACGTTTTAGTGATTCAGAGGAGGAAGAAGACGAATGGAATGATGATTCCTTCGAGAATCTGGACGACTACGAAGACTATATTTAAATCAGCTCATGGCGGACCTCCCCACACTGATTTGCATCTTAGGCCCTACGGCCGTGGGAAAGACCTCACTCAGTATTTCATTGGCCAAAACACTCCATGCTGAAATCATCTCAGCTGACAGCCGGCAGATGTACAAAGACATCTCCATAGGCACTGCAAAACCTAGTACTCAAGAGATGGCCGGAGTGAAGCATCACTTCGTAGATTTCCTCGAATTAGAGACTGCATACAGCGCAGGAATATTCGAGAAAGATGTACTCTCGATTATAAATAATTCATCTAACAAAGTGTGGCTACTTGTCGGTGGTTCAGGTCTTTATGTGAAATCAATTATTGAAGGTCTTGATGATCTTCCAAGCGATTTGATTTTGAGGAAGAGCTTGAATGAACGTCTTAAAAAAGAAGGTTTAGAACCCCTTAAGAAGGAATTACAAGAACTGGATCTTGTCCATTTTGAGGCAATGGATACTTCAAATCCGCAGCGCATAATAAGAGCATTAGAGATATGTCTTATTACTGGTCAACCTTATTCTGATTTGAGAAAAGGAAGGGCAGTTGAGAGACCTTTTAGGAGCATTCAAATAGTACTTCGAAGAGAAAGAAAAATTCTAAGGGAACGAATTGAACAGCGATGTAATCAAATGCTCGAAGAGGGATGGCTCGAAGAATGTAGAGCAGTATTCGGAAAACGAGAACTCAACTCTTTGAACACTTTAGGCTATAAAGAGCTTTTTCAAGTGATCGATGGAAGCCTTGAGATGAGTGAAGCTCGAGATAAAATAATCACTGAAACTTCACGTTTCGCTAAACGCCAGATGACTTGGTTCCGCGCTCAGCAAGACATACACTACATAGACATGCCTGATGACCAGGCGTTAGATAAAATAATTCATCTACTGAATTCATCAGTTAATCAATAGATTTTTGCGGTATATAACATTGTGAAAAACTCACAATTAAAGTACTAAGGAATGAGGGAATTGGGAAGCTACTTTTAGCAGAGGCGAAAGAAAAAACACTGAGGCAGATTTTTCTGTTTCTAAAATAAACACCCATAGAAAAATGAGTCAACAGCGTATAGACCTTATCTTAGAAATGCTCGATAAGAATCCATCTGATTCCTATTTACGCTATGCCATTGCCATGGAATATCTAGCTATTGGAGAAAAGGACGTAGCCTTAAAAGAATTAGAAACTGTGCTGAAAAAGGATAAAAGCCATGTGGCAAGCTATCCGGTACTCGGCAGTCTCTATGAAGGAAAAGGCAAAGTAGATAAGGCCATTGAAACGTATCAGACAGGGATGGAGATCGCCTTGAAAAAGAATGACACGAAGGTCATTGGAGCATTGACTGAAGCATTGCTCATCTTGAATGTCCATAATGACCAACCTTACTGATTTCGTGTCAGGCGCTGAAGAACAGCCTTCAGAACCCCATTCTATCTTTCATTCAAGGATATGGACACCTTGGTTGACCATACTCTGGGCGGGTATCATTTTCTTTTTATTCTCTATTTCCCAACTCATAGGCACTATTGTCGCTGCTCTCAGAGTGATGGAGCCCTCTCAGGTCAAAGAGATTTTCCTAGGAGGTGATGAAACCCAGCTTGAACGAGCGCTCTATGAATTAGATCTTCTTTGGCCAGCAGCCATGACAAGCGCTGTTATTGGAACACTTCTCATCTTACTCATCATACGGATGAAGAAAGGACTGAGCATTCGTGATTATCTTAATCTGCGCGGTGTAAAGCCGGCAGTTTGGGGAATGTGGATTGGCATCACCATTCTCGTGGGAGCAGCAATAGAGTATATGGTCGCATTGGATCCTGAATTTCAGACTCCTTTCATGAAAGATGTGGTAGAGAACACTGGGAATCTCCCTATGTTAGTCATCGCTGTAGGCATCTTGGCTCCCATTTTTGAAGAAGTCTTCTTTCGAGGGTTTGTGTTCAAGGGACTGGAGCGCAGCTTCTTAGGAGCCCATGGAACCATTTGGCTCACTTCAATTGTATTCGCTCTCATTCACTTGCAGTATAGCTGGCAGGTGATGCTGTTGATTATCCCAATGGGATTATTGCTGGGGTATAGTAGACATTACAGCGGGAGCTTGATTGTTCCCATAGTGATTCACGTAGCGAACAACACAGTGGCCATTTTCTTGACCTTAAACGAAATTCACAAAGGGGTTAGTTTCTGACGAAAGAGAACTTCTCAGGCTCTATTAATCCTTCCTTCACCGCATATAGCACAGCGCCAGCAGTATTGTTGGCTCCTATCTTATTCAAGATATTCTTACGATGTGTATTTACCGTATGACCGCTTAAGAAGAGCATATCAGCAATTTCAGTATTCGTATGACCCACTGCGATAAAGCGCAAAATCTCTGATTCCCGATCGGTCAACAGAATAGGAGAACAATCAAATTCTATATCGTCCAACTCAGTCAGGCTCACATTCTGCAGGTCCATCATGCGGAGAATTTCTCCACAGAAGAACACTTTTCGCTTGCTAGCTTGAAGTATGGAATCCTTAATTTCTTGAATGGAACAGTCTTTCTTCACATAAGCCGTGATTCCCATCTTCAAAGCGCTCAGAATCGTATTCGAAGATTGTATGGGTGTAATCGCAACAATCTGAGACTGTGGAAACCTCTCCTTAATACGTTGAATAGACTCCAGACCAAAATTATCAGCAGAGAAATCGAGTAGAATAACGTCAGGAGTTGTCTTGGAAGCTAGTAATTCACTGCTACGCTGGAACACCTCTACCTTCTCTACCTCAGGCATACTCAAAGCTAATGCCCTGAGACCCAATACATTCAGCTCGTTATTATCTCCTATTGCTAAAAACATCCTTCACCGCTTTATTTAGAACAAATATAAATAAGCTGGATCAATGAAAGTCTTGAAGAAGGGAGGAGTCATGAACAAATCTTGTCGATATCTATGACAAGGCCCTGTATGCCCAGTATAGTCTGAGGAAAGACAGCCAAGGCTTCCTGATATAGGGCATCTAATTCTGTATAACGCGCTGAATAGTGCCCTAAAAGTAGATGCTTTACACCAGCTTCCTTTGCGATACTTGCCGCTTGAGCAGCAGTGCTGTGCATGGTCTTCTTGGCTCTCGCCTTTTCTGCTTCCATAAAGGTAGATTCATGGTAAAGAAGAGAGCATCCCTCAATTCGCTTAGCCAAAGCCGGCATATAGCCAGTATCACTGCAATAGGCATAACTTAACGATAGACTTGGGTCCTTGGTGAGGGTTTTGTTGGAAATCACAGAACCATCGTCCTTGATAAAATCAGCGCCAAGGGTAATGTCTACACGCTCCTTTATGGGGACATCATACTGCTCTAATATAGCCTTGATAAGCCTGCGAGGTTTCGGTTTTTCCCTGAAATAGAAACCAGTAGTAGGAATGCGATGCTTAAGGGGTAAAGTGCTGATTTCTAGTTTAACACTATCATATATGACTTCACTTTTCTTGGAATCTGTGACGCTATACTGAACAGGGAACTGAAACATTGAGCTAGAAAAGCGGCTGTGGGATTCCACCATTTCTTGCAACGGCTCAGGTCCCATGATGTGAATCTCCTTTTTTCTTCCTAAGAGATTCATTGTAGATAAAAGCCCTACCAATCCTAAGTAATGATCCCCATGCATGTGGGATATTAGGATGTGTGAAATAGATTGAATCTTCACATGTTCTTGACGAAGTCTAAGCTGGGTGCCTTCACCACAATCGATTAGGAAAAGTCCATCAGGAGTTTCAAGTATTTGAGCACTCGGATTCCTTTTTTTGGCTGGTAAAGCAGAGCCACAACCCAGTATGGTCAGTTTCAATGCCAAGGAAAATAAAGTTTAAGATGAACTTAGTTCTTATCGTAGATCATTCGCTTAGTAATCACTCCTGCAGAGGTTTCCAGCGCATATAGATAGATTCCAGACTCAAGACTTGAAGGCTCATATGTAAAGACGTTATCTCCTTTCTTTCCTTCAATCATCTTCACCTCGACCACTTGGCCAAGGAGATCCATTATTTTGATTTTCACTGATTCAGTGCGAGTTAACGTAAATGGAATGACCGTGCTTTTTTTGAATGGATTCGGCTGATTCTGAACTAAGCTTGTTTTAGTGACCGCTAATTCTTCAATTCCTACAGCTGTTTCAGAAACCACAATCCTGTATCCTTCGAATGTAATAGGATAAGAAATAGGCGCGCCAAAGATCTGAAGGTGCACAACCAATTCAATAGATATTATAAAGGTCCCTAATTCAGAAGGTGTTCCAGAAATAAGAGCACATCCGCCAACTCCTGAAAGGAAAGTACACGAAGCGCTGGTTTGTGAATTACAATCGTATGCAAGACCCAGAGGGAGACCGTTCACAGCAGTAACAGAACCAGAGTCTATGGGCAGTGGCGGCAAGCTGAAGCCAGGCACTTGACTCGCATTAGTCGGAACTTTAAGGTCAATTTGAACGAAATAAGGATCATTCAAGATAGCAAGAGGAAAATTAGCGGTAGTGTCAGGCCAAACGCCATATACTGAATCCGTATAAAAAGGATCTGGAGTACACTGTGATGAAGCAGTGATAGCAAATCCAATTGAAAGAATGACGAATAGTAATAATCTCTTCATAGTATGGGTGTTATAACGTTTTTATTCAGCTTCTAAATCCTTGCTCACTTGCTCCATATACAAGAGGTCCTCTGCCTCAGAAAGGGTGTGGGTGATATTCAGTACAGTATCAAGCTGGGAAATAGTGACAAGCTTAGCTACTGCTGGTTCTAGACCAGTAAGTATGAATATGCCGTTCACTCCTTTGCAAAGCCTGTTAGCCACCAAGATAGCGCTTAATCCTGAGGAATCGCAATAGCGGGTCCCTTTTAGATCGATAATGATATTCTTCACCCCATCCTGGTTCAATTGAACTAATTCTGCCTTCAATTCAGGCGAGTGCTGAGCATCCAGCTTTTCCAGCTTAGAGGATACTCTAGTGTACTTTTCCTTATTTTCAACTTCAAACTTCATGCTCCTTGCGTGTTTAAAAACAAAGTTACGTAAATTTAGTTCCTATGCATCTGCTGCGCCAGTAGGAAAATCACAGCCATACGCACCGCAACGCCATTCTCTACTTGGTCTAGGATCACTGACTGTTCAGAATCGGCAACTTCAGTAGTTATCTCCACTCCTCTGTTAATAGGACCAGGATGTAAGATTACAAGCTCCTTATTGAGGGTAGAAAGGCGTTCTTTATTGAGCTGAAAACGCAATGCATAATCCCTTAACGAAGGGAAGTGAGCATCGGTCTGACGCTCGAGTTGAATGCGCAACATGTTCACCGCATCACACCAGACCAAAGTCTCTTGAAGATCGTGTGACACCTCTACTCCCATGCTCTTTATATATTTAGGAATCAATGTTGTAGGCCCACATACTTTAACTTTAGCTCCAAGCTTAATTAAGCAATGAATATTAGAGATGGCCACGCGACTATGGGTGATATCTCCCACGATTGCAATCTTTTTTCCTACTAAATCACCGAGTCTCTCTTGAAGGGAAAAAGCATCGAGTAGCGCTTGGGTTGGATGCTCATGTGTACCATCTCCAGCATTAATCACTTTACTTTTCACATGCTCTGATAAAAAGCGAGCAGCTCCTGGTTCTGAATGTCTAATCACCACCATATCCACCTTCATGGCGAGGATATTATTCACTGTATCTATAAGAGTCTCGCCCTTTTTAACCGATGAAGATGCGGCTGAAAAATTAACAACATCAGCTGAAAGTCTTTTTTGTGCCAATTCAAAGGAAAGCCTTGTTCTCGTAGAATTCTCGAAGAAGACATTAGCGATTGTAATGTCTCTAAGTGTTGGGACTTTCTTGATGGGACGATTAATAATCTCCTTAAAATGAGCGGCCCATTCCATGATAATCTCGATATCACTTGTTGGCAAATCGCGTATCCCTATGAGATGTTCAGCTTGTAACCGCTTCATGTATCGAGGTTCTTATCATAGAGAATAGCTTCCTTGAATCCTTTTTCATACCATTTCACATCCACATGCTGTGAAGCGATAGAATCAACACGTTTTCCAGTATACGTAGGTTCTATGGGCAATTGACGGGAGAAACGCCTGTCAATAAGCACCATAAGTTCTACATGAGCAGGCCTTCCAAGACTCATCAATGCATCCATTGCTGCTCGTATAGTGCGACCAGTAAAAAGTACATCATCAACTAGAACAATGTTTTTCCCCTCAACTGCAAAATCAAGTTCAGTGCTGAATGCTTGTAAGGGCTTCCCTCTTCTTCCAAAGTCATCTCTGAAAAAGGTGACATCTAAGAGCCCATGAAGGGGGTCAATACCGGGACGGAGTATCTTGATTTTCTCTATTAAGGCTTTGGAAAAAAGTGCTCCGGTGCGCTGTATGCCAATGATGGCAGAGTCTTCAAACCCTCCATGAACTTCGATCAACTGAATGGCCAACCTGTTTAAGGTCAGATCTAGTTGTTTCCCATTTAACAAAGTCAAGGGTTTCATCGGACGCAAATATAGCGCATAGGAATACGTAAAAGGCAGATCCGCTTGGATCAATAATCACGTAACTCTATTAGCGTCTGTTCTAACCGCGAAGAAGCTAGGAACTGATTTTCTAATTCTGCGGAGAAAGGAACAGGTGTATCCATACTGCCCAACCTCCGCACAGGCGCATCTAGCTCTTGGAAACACAGTTCAGAAATCCTCGCTGCGATATCAGCACCTATGCCACCGAAGAGCGTGTCTTCATGCAGCACAAGCACCTTCCCTGTCTTACGTGAAGCTGTAAAAATACGTTCCCAATCTAGCGGAGCAAGAGTTCTAAGATCCAAAATCTCCAAATCAATTCCAGTAGTTTCCTTAGCCGCCAATGCCCAATGCACACCCATTCCGTATGTAATCACTGTTATCTCCTCTCCTTCACTTACTAAGGCCGCTTCACCAATTGGAATAGTGTAATATCCTTCTGGCACTTCTTGGCTCAAGCTTCTGTATAGGGCTTTATGCTCAAAATACATGACTGGATCGGGATCCTCGATACTAGCGCAAATCAGTCCTTTTGCATCGGCAGGAAAAGCTGGATACACGACTTTCAGCCCGGGAACATGCGTAAACCATGCTTCATTACTCTGACTATGGAAAGGCCCTGCTGCCACACCTGCACCGGTCGGCATGCGCACGGTCACGTTGGCGTTCTGCCCCCAACGGTAATGTGTTTTAGCTAAATTATTGACGATCTGAGAGAAGCCTTCGCTCACAAAATCAGCGAATTGCATCTCCACCATAGACCTCATCCCAGCTATGGAAAGGCCTAATCCTGTTCCTATTATAGCTGCTTCGCACAGTGGAGTATTGCGCACTCTGTCTTTTCCAAATTGCTCAACGAATCCATCGGTAATCTTAAACACTCCACCATATTCAGCGATGTCTTGACCCATAAGAATCAAGTCATCATGCTTTATCATGGCTTCTCGAAGGCCATCAGAAATGGCGTCTATCAATCTCTTTTCACTGCTTCCACCTTTAGGAGCAGTAGCGGCTGGAGCCTTTGAAGCTGAATACACATCTCCAAATTCTATGGCAGGATCTACAATCAACTCAGGAGCCTCGAAACCTATCTTCAGCTCTGAATCTATGAGCTTCTTCAACTCCACTCTTATAGCTTCGACATCCGTAATCTTGAGTACATTTTCTTTGACCAAGAAGTTCTCCATGTTCTTGACTGGATCTTTCTTTTCCCATTCGGTAAAAAGTTCTTGAGGTACATATTTAGTACCGGACGCTTCTTCATGACCTCGCATGCGGAAGGTGATGCACTCCACTAAGACAGGCCGAGGATTCTTACGCACATCTTCGATTACCGCTTGAAGCTTCGTGTATACTTCAATCACATTGTTTCCTGCTACTTGAATGGCTTCCATCCCATATCCTGGGCCTTTGTCAATGAATTGCTTGAAGCGGAACTGCTCGTTAGATGGAGTAGAAAGTCCGTATCCATTATTCTCTATGATGAAGAGAACGGGTAAATCCCAGACCGCAGCTACATTAAGCGATTCATGAAAATCACCTTGACTGGATCCACCGTCTCCAGAGAATACTGCCGTGACTTTACCTGAACCTTTGAGTTTCTGTGCCAATGCTATCCCATCAGCCACTCCAAGTTGAGGGCCTAAGTGAGAGATCATACCTACGATGTGAAATTCTTGAGTCCCGAAGTGGAAACTACGGTCTCTTCCTTTGGTAAAACCGCTTGCTTTTCCTTGCCATTGGGCAAATAGACGGCTCAATGGAATCTCTCTACCAGTGAATACCCCAAGATTACGGTGCATAGGAAGGATGTATTCATCCGATTCCATGGCTAATGTCAATCCCACCGATATGGCTTCTTGACCTATCCCGCTAAACCACTTAGAAATACGCCCTTGACGCAAAAGAATGAGCATCTTCTCCTCAATCATGCGAGGATAAAGCACTCCTTTATATAAGGCAATAAGTTTTTCGTCAGTGAGGCCTTTTCTCGCGTAGGTGGTCTGCAGGCCTTCGGTGATGTCGAGCATGATATGTTACGCCAATAGTTTCTTAACCAAGTCGGCCGCTTCTTGCAGCATTACTGCTGAATGCACTTTAAGGCCGCTTTCATCAATGAGTTTTTTCGCTTCTTCAGCATTGGTACCTTGAAGACGCACGATGATGGGAACTTTTATGTCGCCAATGTTATTGTAGGCATCCACAACTCCTTGAGCAACACGATCACAACGAACGATTCCTCCGAATATATTGACCAAAATACATTTTACAGAAGAATCTTTCAGAATCATACGGAAGGCTGTCTCCACACGCTTCGCATCAGCTGTTCCTCCTACATCCAAGAAATTAGCCGGCTTTCCTCCTGAGAGTTGGATGATGTCCATGGTCGCCATGGCAAGACCAGCTCCATTGACCATACAACCAACGTTTCCTTCTAATTTCACGTAGTTCAGCCCTACCTCATCAGCTTCCACTTCAGCGGGATCTTCTTCAGACTTATCACGCATAGCAAGATAATCTGGGTGGCGATATAATGCGTTTCCATCCAAGCTCACTTTTGCATCAACTGCGATGATCTTATCATCTGATGTCTTGAGTACAGGATTGATTTCAAAAAGAGTCGCATCAC
>ERZ888423.1160-NODE-1160-length-23988-cov-41.504868_pt1 | contig 23988 bp, 16 predicted proteins | sample MGYA00520523_ERZ888423 | MGnify/ENA primary metagenome ERZ888423 (study PRJEB32303, sample SAMEA104408611) | aquatic metagenome | biome: Brackish water; feature: Pelagic; material: water | place: Baltic Sea | collected 2014-06-08T10:24:00 | depth 30,27 m ...
GCAAAGGTCCTGAGCGCAAAGGACTGGCGGGCGTGCATGGACATGGCTGGGCTCCTGAAAAAGACGGGTCGGCAAAATCGTTTCAACCGGATCTTAATGGTAGCCGCATGCGCCGTGGTATTGGGCTAAAATGAAAAGATGATCACGACTCCGATGCGCCGTGGCCGGTTGTTGGCCGGTCTCCTGCTCGTCATGCACGCCCTCGCCGGCTGTCTGAGCAGTGCAGGTCCCGAAACCCCGACCATCACCGAGCAGCCGAAGGACCGTATCGGCTTCCTCGGGTCGGTGGTGCGCTTCGATGTCGGCGTCTCCGGCAAGCCGCCGATGACCTTCCAGTGGTTGCGCAACGGTCAAGCGATCGCCGGTGCGACAGGCATCGCCTACCAGACCCCGATCCTCACCGCCGAGGACGACGGCGCCAAGTTCTCCGTGCGCATCAGCAATGCGGAAGGCTCGGTCACCAGCAGCGAGGCGACCGTCAAGGTCAACGGTCCGCCGACTTTGACGACGCAACCGACCAATGTTTCGGTGGCCGCAGGCACCTCGGCCTCCTTCACCGTCGCCGCCACCGGCGAGTCGCTCTCCTACCAATGGTTGCGCGACGAAGTCCCCATCGCGGGCGCCAATGCCGCCACCTACACGATCTCTGCGACCACCGCCGCCGACGACGGTGTGGTGTTCCGCGCCTATGCGCTGAACCCGGCGGGTTTTGTGGTCAGCAACCCCGCCACCCTGACGGTCACCGGCACTCCGGTCGTGACGGTGCCGCCGGTCGGTCAGACGGTCGTGGCCGGCGAGCCCGCGATCTTCGGCGTCAAGGCGACCGGCGGGAACCTCATCTACCAATGGCAGCGTAACGGCGTCGATATCCCGGATGCCACGACCGCGATCTATCGCATCGCGGCCGCTGCGCTGACCGATGACAACGCCTCCTTCACGGTGCGCATGACCAATCCGCAGGGCAACGCGACGAGCGCCGCCGCGGTATTGCGCGTGGTCGACGGCGTGGTGGCGCCGCTCGCTGCGCTCGCCGCGGAGGTCTCGCTGTCGCGCGGCACGACCGGCGCCAACAGCTTCACCCTCGTGCGGCGCGGCAACGGTTCGATCGCCGGCTGGGGGTACAACGTCGAGGGCCAGCTCGGTAACGGTGCGCCGGCGCTCGCCTCCGACACCCCCACCGCGGTGGTGTTGCCGGCGGGGCGTCTGGCCACCGCAGTCGCGGCGGGCTTCAACCACGCACTCGCGCTGCTCGACAACGGCGATGTCCTCAGTTGGGGTTTCAACGACCTCGGCCAGCTCGGCCTCGGTGATGTCCTGCCGCGCGCCACGCCCGACAAGGTCAGCCTGCCGCGTCCTGCTGTGGCCGTGGCGGCGGGTCGCGGATTCTCGGTGGTGGCGCTCGACGACGGTCGCGTATTCACCTGGGGCGGCAACACCATCGGCCAGCTCGGCAACGGTGGTCGCGATTCCGTGATCATCCCGGTCGAAGCGACGGGGCTGACCGGCATCATCGCAGTCGCGGCGGGCAACTCGCACGCGCTCGCGCTCGGCGCTGACGGCCGCGTCTGGGCGTGGGGCGCCAACGCGTCAGGGCAATTGGGTGAGGGCAGCTTCAAGCCCTCGCTCGTGCCGGTGGTGACCGGCCTCAGCGAGATCGCCCGCATCCGCGCGGGGGGCGATCACTCTGCCGCGGTCTCGCGCCGCCGTGCGCTTTATCTTTGGGGCGAGAACGCCGACGGCCAGCTCGGGCTCGGCGCGGGTGCGCCGGCTGATCTCGGCGTGCCGGCGGGTGTGGCGCGGGCGGCGGTCGATGTCGCGCCAGGCTCACGCATGACGCTGTTCGTCGGCAGCGACGGCCTCGCGCGTTCGACGGGCGCCAACGACGCCGGTTCCTTAGGTGATGGCGGCACCACCGCCCGCAACACCTTCGGTGCAGTGTCGGCGGTGAGCGCGGGCATCACGGTGGGCGCGGGCGGACTCTCGTTCGCCGCGGCGATCACCGACAACGGCACCACCTTCATGTGGGGCGACAACGGTTCGAAGCAGCTCGGCAATACGACGATCACAGCCACCGGAACGGCCACGCCGACCGCCGTACCGAACTTCGACGCGATCCCCTGACTGCGGGCGAGACCGCGGTCCTCGCCTAGGGTGTGTAGGGACGGCGTACGCCGTCCGCGCCGAGGAGCAGCAGTCCGCCCGGGCGCGCCACCACTTCGAGCAGCGCCGCGGTCGCGGCGTCCGGCGTCCCGTCCCACGCGGACGGCCGATACTTCATCTGGAACGCCATCAACACGCGCCGGGTCTCGGCATCGAGTTCACCGTGGCGCGGGACCGGGTAGCCGATGGCGGCGAGCTGGTCCTGGAACCACGCCACCGGCGGCAGCATCGCCTCGTGCGCGGGACGCGCCGCGTCCACGGCCGTGTCGTCTGGCCACGGCACCAAGCCCTCGTCGGCGAGCCGACGCCAGGGGAACTTCGGCCCCGGGTCGGTCTTGCGCTGCGGTGCGATGTCGTTGTGACCGAGGATGCGGTGCGGCTTGATGGCATGGCGGCGCTGGATGTCGCGCACCAGCGCCACCACGGCGTCGATCTGCGCGGGCGGGTAGGGCGCGTAGGTCGGATCCACGCGGTTGCCGAGGTTCACGATCTCGATGCCGACCGAGGCGGAGTTCAACATCGTCTCGCCCGCCCAGAAACTCACCCCCGCGTGCCAGGCGCGGCGGTCCTCCTCGACCAGCCGGTAGATGCGCGGCGGGGATTCGTCGATGAGGTAGTGGCTGCTGACGGCGCCGCGTGTCAGCACCTTCAACGAATCCTCGAAGCCCTCCCAGGTGAAATGCAGGATCAGGTAGCGGACGCGGCTTTCTTGGGTGAGGCTGCGATGGGTCGTGTCGATCGGGTGGCGGTCGTCGATGCGTGGGCTGGCGCTGCAACCGACGAGCGAGAGCACAGCGGCCAATGCGAGGACGGTGGCACCGGACCGGACAATGGACACGGACCGTCGTGCCCGGGCGCCGCGCTTGCCGTGTGCGGGTATGATGTGCGCAGTCGTCCTCGGGTGGAGCATGTTCATGGGCAAACGCAGCTTCTGGCCGTTGGTGGCCGTGGTCATTGTAATGGCGGTCAACGCTGCCGCAAACATCGTCCCGCTCGGCGGCTACAACACCGGCACGCTCTCGGCGATGTACCCGACCGGGTTCACGCCCGCCGGCCGGACCTTCAGCATCTGGAGCCTGATCTACCTCGGCTTGCTGGCGTTCGGCATCACGGCCTGGGTCGGCGCCCCGCGTATCCGCGAGCGTATCTCGGCGATCGCCGGTCCGTTCTACCTCAACGCGCTCGGCAACGTGGCGTGGATCTTCGTGTGGCACTGGCAGTTCGTCGAAGCGAGCTTCGTGGTGATGGTGGGCATGCTCGCCACGCTGGTCGTGATCTTCCGCCGGCTGCGAGAGCTGCCGGCGCCGACACGCGGCGAATTCTTTGCGGTCGATGGCGTGTTCAGCCTGTATTTCGGGTGGATCACCGCCGCGACCTTGCTCAACTTCGGGAACCTCTGCTTCGACCTGAAGTGGTATCCCTTCGATCTCAGCATGGACCAGTGGGCGCTGGTCTCGGTGGTGGCGGCCACCGCGATCTATGTCTGGATGGGCAGCGTCACCCGCGATGCGGTGTATTGCGCGGTGTTCGTGTGGGCCGGTATCGGCGTGTGGGCGGGTCTGCCCGACATCACGGCGCCGGTGCGGCTCGTGGCGCTCTCAGGGGCTGCGACCGTCGCACTCGTGATCGTCTGGACGCTCTTCAACCCCTGGCGTCGAGCCAGGTTGCGAGGGCCCTGAACGGCGAATCGCCCGGATCGGCGGGCTCCGGTTCGTTGAAGATCTCGTGGTAGAGCGTCCCGAAGCAGCGTGACTGCACGGGAGCCCCCGCCGCCTCGGCCGTCGCCGCGAAGGCCCGGCTGCCACGCGGGCTCACCAGACGATCGTCCCCGGCGTAGAGCAGCAAGGTCGGGACGGACCAGCGCGCCGCCGCCGCGCACACCGGCTCCCCTTCCTGAGCGACGAAGGCGCCCAAGCGCGCGCAGATGCGGTCGTGGACGAGCGGATCGGCCTGGTAGGCCGCGACCACCGCCGGATCATGGGACAAGAACTCGGGCTTGAGGCCGTTGCCGAGCGTGAGCCCGGGTGCGAAGCGCGGCAGCCAGCCCACCGCCGCCCGCTGCCAGGTGGCCATGTCGACGGCGAGGGCGGGCGAGGAGAGCACCAGGCCATCCGGTCGCAGCAGGCCGCGCGACACCGCCGAGGCGGCCACCAAGCCGCCCAAACTGTGGCCGAGCACGATCAGCGGCCCGGGGGCTTGTCCGGCCACCCGGGTCGCATCGGCGATCGCCGCCAGATGCTCGGGCAGCTGCAATGGCCGCGCCAGAGCGCCCGGGCGGCCCGCGCCGAGCCGGGCGGACTCACCATGGCCGTATTGGTCGTAGGTCCGCACCGACCAGCCGAGCGCGTTCAGCCGCACCGCGAGCGGCGCGTAGCGCCCGGCATGTTCCCCGAGACCGTGGACGATCAGCACCGTGCCGCGGGAGGGCGCCGCAGCCCAGTCGTAGATCGCGAGCGGACTGCCGTCGGTGACGGTCGATGTGGTGAAGTGCGTCATCCGGGCGAGGATGGCGCAAGCACTTCCGTGACGCAATCGCCGCAGGGTGAGCCGTGCACCCGATGTCGTGGCGGTCCACCTCCCCGATGGGTGGGGTGATGAGACGAGGGGGCTGACACGCCGGAGCGGATCTTGGGTCTCGGTTTCCAATCACCGACGCTGCGCGTAGAGTCCACCGCTATGGGTCATTACTTTGCGGCATATCTCATCCCGCTCTCGGCGGCGATCGGTCTCTGGGCGGGCGGGGCTTGGTCTTGGCTGGCGGTCGGCCTCGTCTATGGCGTGGTGCCCTTGCTCGATCAGGCGGTCGGCAGAAGCGCTGCGAACCTTGACGAGACGGCCCAGGCTGCCGCCGCCCGGTCGCGGACCGCCGATGGGGCCCTCTATCTGGCTTTGCCTGTGCAATGCGGGTTGCTGCTGCTGCTGGCCGTGGTGTGGCAGGGCGAGGCGGGCCTGCTCGAGCGGGTGGGTTGGATCGCATCCACCGCCCTGAGCTGCGGGGGTCTCGGCATCGTGATCGGTCACGAGCTCGTCCATCGGCGTGACCGGACGCTCTACTGGCTCGGCAAGAGCCTCTTGGGTACGGTGCTCTACACGCACTTCGCGGTGGAGCATGTCCGCGGCCACCATGCCCGGGTGGGCACCGACGCGGATCCGGCGAGCGCGCGCCAAGGACAATCCGTCTACGCCTTCATCCCGCGAAGCATCATCCGCCAGTTCCTGTCGGCGTGGGACCTCGAGACCCGCCGCCTCGCGCGCGCGGGGCAGGGTGCCTGGACACTGCGCAACGAGGTGCTGGTCGGCTGGGGGCTACAGGCGGTCTGGCTCGCGGGCATCGCCGCGGTGTTCGGCCTCGAGGTGATGGGGGTGATGATCGCCGTCGCGGCGTTGGCGGTCACGCTGCTCGAGGTCGTCAACTACATCGAACATTACGGATTGCGGCGCTATCCGGGGCCGGATGGACGGCTCGAGCCGGTGCGCGCAAACCACTCGTGGAACAGCGACCACCGCGTCAGCCGTCGCCTGCTCTTCGAGCTGCCGCGCCACACGGATCACCACATGAACGGCGGTCGTCCGTACCAGACCTTGCGCAGCGTCGCGGGTGCGCCGCAGTTGCCGGCGGGCTACCCGACGATGGTGCTGCTCGCGTTGTTGCCGCCGCTCTGGTTCCGCGTGATGGATCCACGGGTGGCGGCGGTCTCGGCCACGCCTGCCTGACGCCGCGCTCCCGCGCGGCACCGCGTCACCCAAAAAAAAGGGGCATGCCGAAGCATGCCCCCAGATGGGATCGCGACCGCCGCACCGAAGTGCGGCGTCGCAGGGTGTCAGAAGTTCTTGCGGACCGAGACGCCGAAGGTGCGCGGCTGGTTCGGGTAGCCCGAGACGCTGAACTGCTGGGCGACCGACGGGAACGTCTGCACGATGTACTCGTCATCGTTCAGGTTACGACCCCAGACCAAGAGGTCCCAGCTGTTGACGCTGAACCCGACGCTCGCATTGATCACACCGACCTCGCGGAAGGTGTCGAAGGTGTTGGTCGGCGGCACCGCGGCGCAGTTCGAGGTCGCCTGCTCGTGCCGGCTGACGAGCGTGTTGTCCTGATAGTCGTAGTCGGCGCGCACGAAGCCATCCACCTCACCTATGGACCAGGCGTAGTTCAGCGCGAGGCTGACGCTGGTGTCGTGGACGTTGAGCGGACGCTGACCCGTGAGGTCGGTGTTGCGGCCCGAGCAGGGGCTCGGCGCACCGACATAGGAGTCGAAGGTCGGGTCGAGGAGCGTGGCGGCGAGATCCACCCGCCAGTTGTCCGTGACCTGGAACTGCGTCTCGATCTCGATGCCCTTGGTGGACTGCTTGCCCGCGTTGCTCAGCACGAAGCCGGTGCCGCGGAAAGTGTTGTCCTGGAAGCCCTTGATCGTCTGGTCGAAGAGCGCGACATACATCGCGGCTCGCGGCCAACGGCCCTTCAGGCCGATCTCGTAGACCGTCGACTCCTCGGGGTCGGCCTTGCGGGTGCCGAAGCGCGGGTAGTAGGGGTTGACGGCGCCACCGAGCGGCGAACGCGGGGGCACCGCAGGCGCCAGCGGCTTGCTGTCGCGCGACAGGTTCCACGAGGTCGCCTTGTAACCGGTCGACACGCCCGCGTACGCGTTGATGTTGTCCGTCACATCGAAGGCGAGGCGCACGGTGTAGGTGAACTCGCTGTCGTCAGACTTGTCCGTGTAAGGCACGACCGGGTGCAGGAACTGCAGCGCGTAGAGACCGAGCGCCGAGTTGCACGACCCCGGCGCTGCGCCCGGGGGGCAGGGCGTCACGCTGCGCACATCGGCGAGCGCCGCCTGCGCCGGGAACGCCGCGATGTTCGCGGGGGTCGGCGGTTGGCCGCCGGTGAACGCGCTGAACAGTTGCGCGAAGCCGATCTGCACCAAGTCGAGGCCTGCGAAGACATCGTTGTTGGTCTGCTGGAAGTCGATGTCCTTCTGGGTGTTGGTGTAGGCGACACCTGCCGTCAGCGTGGCGCGCTCGCCGAGGTCGGCTTCCAACTGGCCGAAGACGGTGTAGGCGTCGCTCTCTTGGCGGGTGAAGATGCTGCTGCCGACATTCGCGGCGAAGAAAGTGCCCGTGGGCAGTCCAAGGGCGGCCTCAAGACCGCTCAATGCGGTGAGACTGCCGGTGCCGGCGAACACCAGACCGGTCGCATACCCACGCATGTTCGAGCCGAACTGGATGATGTTGTCGTACTTCACATCTTCGCTGCTCAGGTACGCACCGAGCAATCCGCGCACCGCGCCGCCGTTGTCGAACGACAGCCGGAATTCCTGAGATTTCGTATCGATATCGCCGATGTTACGGTTGGTGCGACCGAGGTCGGCGCCCGTGAAGTCGAAGTCGTAGTCGAAGTCGGTCTGCTGGCTGCGGATCGCCGTGATCGAGGCGAGCGAGAACGCCTCACCCTTCCAATCGATGGCCAACGAGACACCGTCGTTCTCGACGACGTTGACCGGGTTCTTGTTGAGGAAAGCCTTGCGATCGAACGGCAGGCCGGGCGAATTGGCGGTGCCCGGGTAGATCTTGCCGTTGCCGAACGCTGGGCTCTGCACGAGCGCACCGGTCGGACCGTTCAGCAGGTTCGATACGCCGCAGCAGACCTCGTCGAGCTCGCTCTTGTCGGCGATCAGGCGGACGGTGGTGTTCTCGGAGGCGTTCCAGAGCAGCTGGGCGCGCAGGTCCCAGCGGTCGCGGTCGTTCAGCTTGTCGTTGTTCGTCAGGTTGACGAAGTAGCCGTCGCGCTTGTTCATCGAGCCGGTGACGCTGAAGGCGAGGGTGTCGGTGAGGGGGCCGGTGACCTTGCCCTTTACGACGCGCTCGTCGTAGTTGCCGAAGCCACCTTCGATGAAGCCGCCCCACTCGAAGTCGGGCTGCTGCGTCACGACGCTGATCACGCCGGCCGAGGCGTTCTGACCGAACAGCGTGCTCTGCGGGCCGCGCAGCACTTCGACGCGCTGCACATCGACGAGGTCGCCGATGGAGCCGGCGGAACGCGAGCGGTAGACGCCGTCGATGAACACACCGACCGAGGGCTCGATGCCCGGGTTGTTGGCGCCGTTGCCGAAGCCGCGGATGATGAAGTTGGTGTTCGTGGAGGTCTGCAGCTGCGACACGCGCAGCGACGGCACGAGTGAGGCGAGGTCGGAGACATCGCGCACGGCCGCTCGCGCGATCGTCTCGCCGGTGGTCACCGTGACGGCGACCGGAACATCTTGCAGAGTCTGCTCACGCTTGGTGGCCGTGACCACCACTTCCTCGAGCTGCACGCCGTCTTGCGCGACGGCTTGGGTGGTCAGGAGCGTTACCGCGACCGCCAGCCCGACGATTGAAAATGACTTCATATAAAAAAGCCCCTTTGTTGGGATCCTTGAGGTCGGCATAAGCCGACCGTGGACCGTATTATCGTTTCGACCCCGATTCTAACCATAAAACCCGTGGGAATGGCGCAACACCTAAAGATCAGCGATTTCGTGGGGGGGCCCCGACGGTCCACCGCTGGGCCACGCCGCGGACCGCGGCTTGCATCCGGTTCGCCCCTTCGGCGGTCAATTCGATGTACTTACGCCGCCGGTCCTGCGGATCTAATGTGTAGGTGACGAGGCCGTCGGCGAGCAGCTGGTCCAACCGGCGCAGGGCCGAGGTCACGGGACCGCGCGAGGCCAGGCACAGGCTGGTGACCGAAATCCGCCGGCGGGTGATGCGTGTACGCAACAACTCAGCCAGCATATTCCAAGTGGCGTCGGTTTTGACGAGGCCACCGAGGGGCTTGCTCCGCTGCTCGTCGATATCCCTCAGCCAATGGAGCACTTGAAGGTCAAGGGGCAACTCTCGGCGGGCCGCGACTCCTTTATAGGGTGCGGGCGCGGGACTGCCCGATCGAGAGAGCGCCGCGGCATGGCGCCGGGTGGCCTCTTTAATCGAGTAGATGAGCGAATGACGCTCCAGCGGCTTGGTCAGGATGTCCGTGACCTCCGCGCTTTGACGGGGCACGACCCGCTCCAGCCGGTCGGCTTCGCCGATCAACACGAACTGCAGAGCCGTCCGTCGGGGTGAGCGTCGCCGAAGCTCGGTGAGTGCAGGGCCGTCCTCGAGCGGGTCGAGCGTACAGGCGTCGAGCACCGCGACCTGCACGGGCGGGTCGCCGCCGAGGCGCTCGAGCGCGCCGTTGCGTGGGTCGAGGTCGGGGAACGCGCAGGGCAGATAGCCCGCGTGGACGAGCGCCCGGGACACGAAATCGAGGGTCGCCGGATCGGGATCGATGACCCAAACCGCAGCCGGGCTTTGTTCGATGTCATCAACGCGCGGGGGGGCTGCTAGGGAATCTGCAGTCATGCTTCCATATCCGAAACGAATGATTCTTGTGGCACTACTTTAGGGCGTCGGCGCGTAGTTTCCAAGTCGTTCGGCTGCGATGTGTCAATAACTCGTCACGGAATTTCGCCAGTAAAGCTATGTTTCGAATGAGATTTTTTTTGGCACCCTGACATTCGGCAGGGTTGGCACGATTTTTTGGGCGACGCGGCTCCGACAGCCGAGTCGTCCGGAGCGGACAGAATGCATCCATTCCGGATTGATAAAACCCTTCGGCATCTCCGGGACAAGAGTAATCTGCGCGTTAGGAAGAACCCGCAAAGACCGTGCCGACGCGACAAAAATTTATCGCGTTCATAGGCTTGGCGCGGTCTCAAGATGGAAAGTCTAAGCAAAAAATCTGAGGCTCAATGACCGAATCACCCCCATCGTCAGCGCTGCGGAATTCCGATGCCGCAGCAAGATCGGCTGTCTCTAGCCGTTTCCGGGGCGCTTGCGTCATCGCACTGGCTTGCGCAGCCACCTTCCTGGCCGGTTGCCAGTCGTTCTCCCGCGTCACGCGCGACGCCAATGTACCCACCTCTGCCGAGCGCCTGCGCACCACCACCGATGTGTTCGACAACGCAGAGATCGAACTGCCCGTCGAGTCCGAGACCGATGTCGAGTTCCTGCTGCGCCGCATCGAGGACTCCGAGGCGCTGCCCGATGTCCGGCTGCGCAACGTGAGCGTCACCGAGAGCGGTCTCTACGACGCGATGAACCTCATCGCCGCGAGCGCGAACCTCTCGCTCTCCATCGAGGGCGGCGCGCGCGGCCTCGAGCGTTACGGTTCGGCGGCGGTGTTCCGTCTCTCCGGCACGCTCACCGAGGTGATGGAGCAGTTGTCGGAGGGCATGGGTTTCTTCTACACCGTGCGCAACCGCATGCTCATCATCTCGCCGGAGCAGCAGTTCATCCTGCAGACGCCGCCGGCGCTCACCGAGGACAACCTCGCCGGCTTCGCCAACAACCTGCAGGTGCTCGGCGCGCGCGATGCCTACCTCGACCGCCTCAACAGCACCGTCGCGTTCCGCACCAACCGCACTTCATTGCGCAACATCGAGTCCTACGTCCGGCAATTGCGCGCAGCGCGAGTCATGCTGATCTACGAAGTGCATGTCTATCAAGTCGATCTCACCGACGACACCAAGTCCGGCATCAACTGGAACCGTCTCGGTTGGACGCAGGACTCCGTGATCCGCGAGGCCACGGGTGGTGGTACCGGAGGCGGCACGGGCAGCGGCACGACCGGCGGCACCCAGGGCGCGCCGCCCACCGGCGACGTCTTCTCGCCTTTCGGTGCCGCGAACAAAGCCGCCACGATCACCAGCGATGCCGACTTCGGTCTCGGTGCCGTGATCTCGGGTCCGAACTTCAACGCGTCCATCTTGCTCAACTTCCTCCGCTCCCAGGGCACGGTGCGTGTGGTCTCGCAGCCGCGCATCGGCATCATGGCGGGTTCGCGCGGGTCGCTGCAGGTCGGACAGAACACCTCCTACGTGGCGAAGGTCGGCACCAACATCGGCAACAACCTCAACCAGGTCACGGTCGAGACCGAGCGGCTGCAGACCGGGTTCGAGTTGACGCTCTTCGGCAACGAGCGTGACGGGACCATCTACACCGACATCAACCTGAGTGTCAGTGAACTGCTGCGCTTCAACAGCTTCACCGCGCTCGGCACCGACCTCACGCTGCCGCAGACCGCCGACCGCAAGGTGCAGACCATCGTCGCGGCACGCCCCGGCGATGTCATCCTGCTCGGCGGCATCTCCGTATCGCGCGACAACTCGGACGTCACCAACGCCATCGGCGGCACCAACAAAGAGACCAACGCCCAGCGCGGCGAGCTCGTCATCGCCATGCGCGCGAAGGTCGTCCGCTTCGTGAAGCGGCCGCCGGGTTCGCCGGCGGTGGCCGCCAGCAACGCTGCGCGCGCGGCGGCCGCAGCCGTCGCCACGCCCGCGCCGGTGCAGCCGGCGACCTGGGTCGACCCGGTCTACACCGCCCGCCCGCCCGCAGAACCGGTGGTGATGATGCAGCCCATCGCTGTGCAGGCGCTGCCGGTGGAGCGCGTCGAGCCTGCATCGTCGATGCCGGAAGCCGCGCCGCCGGTCGTGCCGCTGCCCGCGCCGCCGGTCGTGCCGCTGCCCGCGCCGCCGGTCGTGCCGCTGCCCGTGGCGCCGGTCACCCGCACCGCCAGCGTTGGCGGGACCTATCGCGCACAGTTCGGTGCCTACCGCAGCGGCGAAAGCGCTGCGCGCGGCGCCTGGGGCGTGCTGCAGACCACGCATCCGCGGCTCAAGACCATCACGCCGGACATCGTCCGCGAAACTTTTGGCGGCCAGGTGCTCTGGCTCCTGCGCTCGCAGCCCATGAGCCGCGATGACGTCCAGCGGCTCTGCTTGGACATCCGGCTCGCCGGCGATCCCTGCGCGGTCGTACGCAGCGCTGTCGCCGGGGAAGGGGGTTGACCACCATGCGTTACGCCGCTCGTTCTGCAGTGTGTTCCATGATGCTCGTCGGGGTGCTGGCCCTGACGGCGATCGCGCCCGCGTGGACACAGATCATCCCTAACCCGCTGGTGCGCCCACCGCGCTCGTCGTCCGCGTCGGCTGACCAGCCTGCACCCGGTGCCCAGACGCGCGGCGCCACTGCAGCGCCGTCTGGCCGCACGGCGCGGGGCGCCGATGGCGAAGGTCTGCCGGCCGAGGCGCCTCCCGAGAAATCACCCTCCGAGAGACTCGCGAACCTGTATGTGTCGGCCGTGATCGGCGATCGCGCCGTGCTGCGCAGCCTCGAGGTAAGCACCGTGCCGCCGCTCAACTCCAATGTCTCGAGCGGCGGCGGCGCCACCAGCGGTAGCTCTGGCGGCGGCGGTGCGACCGGTGGTGGTGGATTCGGTGGCAACGTCGCCGGGCTGCGCTCGCAGTCCTATGTGGTGCGCAACGGAGAAGTGATGCCCTTCCTCGACAAACTGCGCCTGCTCGTACGCGTGCGCGACACCACGGTCACTCTCTTCGATGTCACTGATATCCCGGCCGGCAACTACGATCCGCTCGATCTCATGGATCGCGGCTTCCCGGTCGCATTCCGCGGCAGCGTCGATTCGGTGCAGTCCGCGCCGTATGTCCCGCCCAACCTGATCGCACCCGGCGCGGGTCTCGACGGCACCGCCTTCGACAAAGCCCGCGACACCAGCGTACGCAGCGGCAGCTCCACCTCGTCGGGCAGCAACTCTTCCACCGGCTCGTCCTTGAACTCGGGGAACGACAACAACCCATGAGCGCGAACGCTGACATCCTCGCGCCTGCGGTGGGACTCGTCCCCAGCGGCGAGTCGCGCGCCGCCGATCTGCTGAACGCCGGCCTCGACTCGCTGGTGGAGCAGAACTTGCTCACCCGCGCCCAGATCGAGGTCGCCCGCCGCAAACAGCAGGCCATCCTCGAGATGGGTGGGCGCTCCACGTTGCTCGATATCCTGGTCCGCGACCGCTTCCTGCCGCGCGAGGTCGCCGAATCGATCCGACTGCGCGAGATCGACCCGAACGGGCCGGCGGATGCGCGGAACACGGCGCCGCTTGCGGCCATGCAGCTGCTGCCGCTCAAGACCTGCGAAAAACTCCTCGTCGCACCGGTCTCGGTCGAGCGCGATACCCTCGTCATCAAGGCCGCGCGGCCGCTCAACGCCGCTCAGAAGGCCACCATCCTCGAAGCCTGTGCCGTGCGCGTGCGCGCGCTGCGCATCATCCCGGTCGATGTCACCGAGGCCCGTCAGGCGCTGCGCCGCGTCGCCGCCGAGGGCGCGGTGCTCGAACCCGTGCTCGCCCGCCTGCGTGTCGACGACATGTCCGGCTCGCAGCTCAAGGCCGCCATCAGCGCCATGCTCACCGAGGCGCTGCGTCTGCGCGCCTCCGACATCCATCTGGACGCGCGGCCGGACCCCGACAGTTGGATCAGCTACCGCATCGACTCCGACCTGCAGCAGAAACATCAGGTGCCCGAGCGCCTCATGCGCGCGCTCTTCATGCGCGTCAAGACCGATGCCGGCATGGACGCCTCGGACAGCCGTCGCTCGCAGGACGGCCGCCTGTCCTTCGAGTTCCAGGGCCGCGGTATCGACGTGCGTGTCGCCAGCCAGCCGCTCGCGCTCGGCGAGACCATCGCCATGCGGATCCTCGACCCGGACGGCATGCCCGGCATGGAGGCCTTGTTCCCGGCGGATCCGGCCATGGTCAAGCTGCTGCGCGGCCACGCGGAGGTGTTCGGCAAGTCGGGCGGTTTGGTGCTGCTCTCCGGCCCCACGGGTTCTGGCAAGACCACGACGCTCTACACCGTGGCGCAGCGCTTCCCGCGCGACCGGGTCAATGTGGTCACCGTCGAGGACCCGGTCGAATATGTGCTGCCCTTCGCGCGCCAGATCCAGCTCAACCAGATGCTCGACCAGCGCGCCGTCGATGTCGAGCGCTCCATCCTGCGTCAGGACCCCGACATCATCATCTTCGGCGAGATCCGCGACGGCGACTCCGCGCGTGCCGCCCTCAAGTTCACCGAATCGGGCCACTTGGTGCTCGCCACCGTCCACGCTGTGACGGCGTTGCAGACCTTCGAGCGTTTCGTCAGTTTCTTCGACGCGGCCACCAAGCCCGAAGCCTTGTTCGTGCTCGCCCACTCGCTCAAGACGCTGCTCAACCAACGCCTCTGCAAGCGCCTCTGCGACTGCGCGCGACGCGCCACCGCCGCCGACGGCGCGGCCATCCGCGAGACCCTTCAGGGCACGGACCTCGAATACCATGCCGAGGCCAACCTGCGCATGGCCGTCGGTTGCACCGTCTGCGAGGGGCTCGGCTACCGGGGCCGCGTGCTCGCGTACGAAGTGCTCAACCTGCCGAGCAACGAGGAAGTGCGCATCGATCTCGCCCATCTGCTCGAGCAATCCAACAACGCCTTCTACAAAGCACGCGAGATGCCGGGGGTGCTGTTCCAGGGCCGCGCGAAGTCCGTGCAGCTGCTGATGGACGCCGGCGTCGTCGATCCCATCTCGGCCCGCCGCGTGCTCGGCGCTTAAGGGTCCGCACCATGCACAACTTCCGCGTCGTCTACCTGATGCCCCGCCCCGAGAGCCTCACGGCGCAGCCCGACAAGGACCTACCGGGGTTCTATCGTCACGCCACCCTGCTGGCCGCGGCGGATCCTGGGTCCATCATCAGCGAGATCCGTCAGCGCGGCGGCCTCCCGCTCGAGGTCAAGCGGATGCGGCCGAAACCGGCCTGGCTCTCGAGCGTCAACCGCTCGTACAAGCTCCAGCTGCTGCAGGCCATCAACTACAACGTCCGTGGCGGCATGAGCGCCGCCCGCGCGCTCGAGATGGTGGTCGACGGCGAGACCGGCGCCAATCGTGGCCTGCTCAACCCCGCGCTGACGGTGCTGCGCACCGGCGGCACCTTCCCCGAGGCCATGACCGCGCTCGGCTTCTTCGACGCCAGCACCGTCTCCATCATCGAGGCGGGCGAGCGCACCGGCCGCATGAAGGACTCGCTGAACGCCGCCGCCAGCCACTACGAGAAGACCAGCAACGGCATGAAAGCCATGTTCGGCGCGGTGTCCTGGACGCTGCTCGACATCGGCTTCGCCGTCACCTCCATCATCGGTCTGCGCTTCAGTCTGCTGCCCACGCTGACGAAGGCGGCCGGGAGCACCGGTGAAACGCCGGCTGAGCGTGAGGCGTTCCAGAAACTGGTCGACCAGGCCTACCTCGTGAACGACCTCCTGATCGGCGGCACGGTGATCTTGCTCGCCTTCGTGATGTTCGGCGTCTACGGCTACGCCGCCAATGTCCGCTCCATCCGCGACAAAGCCGATGCCGTCATGGCCCGTATCCCCTCGCTCGGCACCGCCCTGCTGAACGGCGCCATCTCCACCAGCTTCACCGTAGCCGCGTCCATGCTGCGCGGCGGCGTCCCCTTCCTGCCCTCCGCCGGCACCGCCGCAGCCGGTACCGAGCACCGCGAGGTGCGCGAGTTCTGGTCGAACGCCGTGCAGCGCGTCGAGACCGGTGAGACCATCCCGCGCGCCCTCAGCTCGCCCATGCTCAACTCCTCCGAGGCCATGCTGATCGCCTCGCACAACACCCAGCGCGAGTTGGGCGAGGTGCTCGAGCGCATCGCCGAACGCCGCGACGGCATCGCGTTGTCGGCCTCCAAGAAATTCGCCTTGTGGATGTTCATCGCCTCGATGCTCTACTCCGGCATCGCGGTGATGTTCACGCTGTACGTCGTGTATGTGCAGAACAAGCAGATGATGTCCAAGGCCTCAGGGTGACGCCATGACCACCGTTTTCGCACAGGACAGCTTCGACGAGGTCTTCGGCCAGATGATCGCCGGGGCGCTGCCGCTTGCGGGCATCAACGCCGAAGCGGCGGTGGCGCTCGTGGCGCGCGATATCCTGGGCACCGAGGATGTCCATACCGTGAGCGTGCGCGAGCCCATCATGAAGCGCATCCTCTACTTCGCCGCGCCCTCAAAGATATTGGCCTCGGTCATCGACCCGCGGCTGCCGCTCACCGCCGCGTTGCCCGGCCACCCCGCGCACCGCGGCCCCGGCGCCTATGTGATCCACCGCGAGGGGCGTTCGGCGGCGGCGCTCTTCACCGGCTCGCAGCTGCGACTGCTCTACAACGACCGGGACATCATCTCCGAGACCATCGCCGAGCAGGGCCTCTCCGAGTTCGACGTCAGCGGCGTGGAGGACGGCTATCCCCTCACCTCGGCCTACGCCGCGCTGCAGCAGCGCGTCGACACCACCTCCGAGCGCGTGACGCGCATCGCGGGTGGCATCACCGTGCTCATGGGCGCGGCCTACCTCGGAGCGGGCGCACTGGCCGGTCACTACGAGTCGAAAGCCGCGGGTGTGGGCGGCAACAAGGAACTCGCCCTGCAGCGCTTCACCTCCGACCTCAGCCTCACCTCGCCGCTCGCCGAGCAGTTGAGCATGCTGCAGAAGGTCGCCTCCAATACCGTCCGTACCGGCGGATGGATCGAGCGCTACCGCATGAACGGCCGCAAGGAAGCCTTCGAGGTCATGGTGCCCGAGTGGGTCACACGCGACATCGTCGCCAACTACGGCCGCGATGCACGGGCCGAGCTCGCGAGCGAGGGCATGGTCCGCATCCGCCGCGGCAAGATCGTCGGCGAGGGCGAGAAGGCCAGAGTCGCCGATGTGGGTCCCGCCGCCGGCGCAGCGACGGCAGGGGAGGCCCTCTGATGGCCGATTCGTTCCAGAATCAGATCATCATCGCGTTCAATGTGCTCGGTCGCCTGCGTCCGCTCGCCATCGTGCTCGTCGGCGCCGCCCTCATCGGCACCATCTTCGCCGGCAACGAGATCAGCCGCGCGGTGGCCGCCTACTCGCAGGCCGCGACCGTCTCCGGCGACAAGGCCGCGAAGGTCAAGCTCGCCCGCATGCCGCTCACCGCCGAGGACTACACCCGCTACGGCGGCATCATCGCGGGGCTCGTGCCCGGCGTGCGTGTCATCGTCCCCGAGGGCGGCAAGTCCATGCGTGTGGTCGTCAACAACCCCGGTGCCTACCAGACTTGGATCTACGCCCTCAACAACCTCCAGTCCTACAGCAAGAACGTGGTCTGGGAGGCTGATTCCATCTGCCTGCAGGATTGCGGTGGCGAACTTGTCGCGTCGGCCGATATCCAAGGCTATGTACAAACTGCGGAGTTCGAGCAATGACTGACCAGAACGATACCCCCGACATCGCCGCCGACGCCGACGCGGCGCCCTCGCGCAACCCGGCCAAGCTGGGCCTCGGCGCGCTCGCGGTCGCCGCCCTGGTGGGTGGCGGTTGGTACCTTTATTCGCAGGGCAAGCTGCCGGGCCTCGGCGGCAAGCCTGCCGCCCCCGCTGCGGCGGCGCAGCAGTCCCGTCCCTCGGCGCGGCCCGAGGACGGTCTGCGCGTGCTCGCCGAGGTGAACGGCCAGTCCATCACCGCCGAGGAGGTCGCTCCGGCCACCGTCAACGGCCTCGACCGTGCCGTCGCCGTCGACCGTTATGTCACCCGGCTGCTCGCGGCCGAGGCGGCGAACGAGCTCTACCCCGATGCCGCCAAGGCCGCCAAGGCCGCCGCGGAGCGTGAAGTGCTCTCCAACCTCTTCTTGCAGCGTCGCAGCGCCGAGCTCCTGCAGGAAATCACCGACAAGGAGATCGACCAGTTCTACAAGGAGCAGGTCAAGGATGCCGACTACGCCTCCTACAAACTCAACTACTACCTCACGCAGGACGACATCGACGCGGCCATGATGGAGCGCAACAGCGCCGGGGGGGACACCGAGGCCAGGGCGAAGTTCAAGCCCGTGCCCGGCAACGCGGCGGATGGCTTCATCCCGCTCGCCCAGACGCCCTATGGCTTGGGCCAGCTGATCGCCAGCGCCAAGGTCGGCGACTACCTGCGGGCCGTGCGGGTCCGTGATGGGTTTCTCATTCTGCACATCGAGCAGGTGCGTCCGGGCAAGAAGCCGGAGCAGACTAAAGACATCAAGGACGAGATCCGCCGCCTGATCGCCGAACGCCGGCTCACCGACGAGTTGCTGGAGCGGCGCGAGAAGGCGCAGATCAAGCTGAAGCTTTGATCTTCAAGAGTTGTTTCAAGAGTTCATTGGGGAGATGATTCGGACTGCGCGGATTGGATATTGAACCCCCGGTGCCGCAGGGTGTCAAAAGCACCGGAAAACATCAACAACGCCCCTCAGGGCAGGAGAGAGACGATGTACAAGAGCAACAGTGGCTTCGCGCCGCACCGCCGTCAGGGCGGTTTCATCCAAGGTGCGATCCTGTTCGCACTGGTCATCATCGCGGTCGTGGTGGCGGCGTTCTCGCTCGCCAGCCAGGACAACCAGACCAACGCCGACTCCGAGGAAGCGAGGGTCAATGCGACCTATGTCCTGAAGGTCGGCACGGACATCGGGAGCGCCGTCAACCGCGCCATCGCCGATGGTGTCAGCCCAGCCGTCGCCAATACTCAGATTACGTTCACTAACGCGAGCGATAGTATTGCGGTGGGGCTCTGGGATCCGCAGTTGCGCTACCTCTCGGCCGAGCCGCGTTTCCCGGACGCCGCTCTGGCAGTTTCGGGCGCTGATCCGGACTACTCCTGGGTAACCCCCGTAGCGCTCGCCGGAATCGGCGCTGCCGGTGTCGAGCAGGTCGTCCAGATCGCCGGTATCGCCACAGCGGTCTGCCAGCGCGTCAACAACATCGTCAACGGCTTGGTGGTCTCCGCCCCCTTGCCGGGTACCTTGGCGGCCGCCGAAGTTGGTGGTGTCAGCTGGCGCGAGGGTTGTATTGCCGGTGGTGATGCCGGTACCGGTACCTACTTCCGCGTGGTCGTGGTTGACGCCGCCGCCGCCGCCGCTACCCCGCCCGCCTGATGACCTGATCGACAGTCTGAAAGTCTGAACCGCGGAACCCCGCGTCCCGGCCTCCGGGGCGCGGGGTCTTCCGCCAAAAAGACGGGGAGTTTTCGAGACCCTACGATGAACACCGCCCTCGGCACACTGCAGCTTCCGACTCCCCGGCGCCTCCCGCGTGCCGGGCGGGGCGGGGCTGCGCGGCGGCCGCGCGGCTTCATCATGGGCTACCTCATGACGGCCCTGATCATCCTCGGGATCGTCACCGCGGCGCTCAGCCGCATGAGAGACGAGCAGGCTTCCGCCGATTGGGTCGACCGTGCCCAGTCCACGCTGCGGACGAACGTTCAGATCATCCGTGCCCAAGTGCTGCTCTGCGCCGCCACTTCGACCAACAATCAGGCAGGTCTCGTGGCGGCGATGCCCCCGAGCGCTGATGACACCAACGGCGACGCCTTGGAATCGGTGCAGTGCACCGGCACCGGGCAGCGGCTCTTCGACGGCACCAACTCTGTGTTCCTGCCGCGTCCGCCCCAGGGCTTCACACCCTGGGCTTATGTCAATGACTTGGGCGGTACCGGCAACATCTTCGCCCGTACATCCACTTCGGATTCGAACGGCGTTGCAGCGGTCAACCGATTGAGCAGAACATTCGGCACTGACGAGATGTCCGTGACCATCGCGGGAGGCACGACGACTCTGACCTACTTCCTCCGTACACCGCCGGCGGCGACACCATGAGCCGCGCCGCGCAAAGCACAAACGGAAGCGTTCTGCGCCGGGCAGCCCTGCTCGGCGCCGTTTCCGTCTGGGCTTTCGCCGCGCCGGCGTTCGCGCAGTCGGTCGGGCCCTCGCTGCTCGAGTCGCAGCTCCAGAAGATCCGTCAGGGCCAGATGAACGCCCGCACCGCCGCCACCGTGATGGCGGCCTCGGGGACACGCGCGGGCGGCAACGTCCTGCCGCCACCGCCGGAGCTGATCGACGGCCGGACGCCCCCCATCAACGGCGGCTTCATCGCCAGAAGCTGGGGTGCGCCGCTCACCGACGACTTCAACTCCCCCCTCGGCTACTGCGTGCGCGGCCAGCTGGGCACGTCCGACACCAGCGACATCTCACTCGCGGTCATCTTCGCGGGGCCGGATTCCATCTTCGACACCACCTGTGACGAGGCCCTCGAAGGCGCGCGCGAGGGTGACGACTACGTCGCGACCTACTCCGCCACCACGCTCGACACCGCCTATTCGGACACCTCCATCCTCGATGTGGAGGACTTGGTGGAGCTCGAGGGAATGGATCCCGCCTCGCTCTCGCCCGGCGAAATGCGCTTCGTCACCGACCTGCAATCCCTTTATCGTTGGGATCCCGACTTTGGTTGGGAGAATGCCTCGGGTCTGTCTTCGTCCAGCCTGACGGACGGACAACTCAACGCCAACTTCGACGACCTCGAGACCAACACCCTCCGCATCAACGGTCTCGCGGGGACAGCTTCGGGCGCGCTGCGCACCGACGCCTCGGGCAATGTGGTCGTCGGCAACACCCCCTGGATCGAGATCGACCAGGTCCCGACGCTCGTGCAGTCGCTCGGCTCGTTGCCGCCCTCGCAGCCCGGGCTGCTCGTCAGCACGGGCGCTGCGGTCGGCTCCCGCTCCATCGCGGGGGTCACCAACCAGCTCGTCGTCGCCAACGCAGACGGCGTCGGCGGTAACCCCGAACTCGGTCTCGCCACCATCCTCGGCAGCGGCGAGAACGCCGGATTTCCCCTGCAGAACCTCGCCGGATCGCCGACCGTTTCCGGCATCTTCGGTGGTCTCGGCCAGTCCACCAACCCGGTGACGGGCGTCGTCAGCACCATCCTCAACCTCCCGCGCGTCACCCTCGATGTCTTCGGCCGCGTCGTCTCGGCCGAGAACGTCGCGCTCAACCTCACCGACACGCTCGCCGCGTGGCGCACGGATGGCAACACCATCACGAGCACCAGCACCGCTGCGGACATGGGGCTCGCGCCCACCGGCCAGTTCCTCGGCACCAAGTCGTCGAGCAACCTCGTCATCGCGACCGACAACAAGGTCCGCATGGTCATCGCGGGCGACACCGGCATGGTGAGCATGGGCTTGTTGTCGACGAACGCCGACGCCTTCATCAACGGCGTGCGCGTCGGTCGCGGCGGCGGCAATTTTCTGAGCAACACCACGCTCGGCAGCGGCGCGTTGGCGACGAACGGGTCTGGCCAGGCGAATGTCGCCATCGGCCAGAACGCGCTGCAGAACTCCTTCTCCGGCAACAGCAACATCGCCATCGGCCAGAACGCGCTGCAGAACGCGTCCGGCGTGTCCCAGAACATCGCGATCGGCGCGAACGCCGGCGCCAATGTCACCGGCAGCGGCAACCTGTTCCTCGGCAACCAGGCCGGCTCGGGCGCCACCAGCGTCTCCAACAAGCTCTTCATCGCCAACAGCGCCAGCAATAACCTGCTCTACGGCGACTTCGCGACCGGCCGGCTCGCCATCAACGCCGGCGCCGAACCCTCCCTGCCCACCGGGACGTTGGAGGTCAACGCCGGCGCGAACAGCAACACCCCCGCCCTCGTGGTCCGCGGGGCCAACGGCAACACCGGCGCGCTGCTGCTGCTGCAGGGCCGCAACGGTGACAACCTCACCGATGTCTTCACCGTCAACGCCTCGGGCGGCTTGACGATCAACCCCACCGGCGGCACGAACCCGCTGACGCTGCTCGGTCTGCCGAACGGCAGCACCACCGACAACATCCTCTCGGTCGATGACAGCGGCGTCGTCCGTCGTCGCAACCTGTCGGATGTCGTCGGCAGCTTCTGGGCGCTCGGCGGTAACGCCAACGCTGACGCCGACAGCTTCGTCGGTACCACCAACGCCGTCGACCTCGTCTTGAAGACGAACAATGTCACGCGCTTCACCATCAACGGCAGCACGGGCGCGGGCAACTTCGCCGGCCCGCTCACCGTGGGCGGTGGCCTCAGCACCACGACGCTCAACACCTCGGGCCTCGCCACGCTGAACTCGCTCGCCGTCACCGGCAACGCCAACATCACCGGCTCGCTCGGCGTGACGGGCGCGAGCACCTTCACGAGTGCCACCTTCAACGGTCTCGGCACCTTCAACGCCGGACTCACCGCCAACACGATCACCGTGAGCGGCGCCTCGGCGCTCAACGGCAACACCACTGTCGGCGGCACGCTCGGCGTCACCGGCCTCGCCACGCTGAACGGCGGCCTCACCGTCACCGGCACCGCCGGCACGCCGAACGTCACCTTCGCGAGCCTCGGCGGTACGGCGGGCAACACCGTGCCCACCGGCTTCGACCGCGTCCTGCTCGCCAACAACGCCGGCGCCCTCAACCAGGTCAGCCTCACGAACCTGCTCGCGCAGAACTCCTGGCTGCTGCGCGGCAACTCCGGCACCGACCCCTTGCTCGACTTCCTCGGCACCAAAGACGCCGTCGACCTCGCCTTCCGCACCACCGACATCGAGCGTTTCCGCATCGGTGCCGACGGTGCGGGCACTTTCGTGGGCACGCTCACCGCCGGCGGCCTCACCACCGCGAACGCCACCATCACCGGCGGCAGCATCGACGGCACGCCGATCGGCGCCACCACGGCGAGCACCGGCCGGTTCTTGGCACTGACGGTCACCTCCGGCGGCGCCACCACCCTCGGCGGCACGCTCGGCGTCACCGGCCTCACCACGCTGAACGGCGGCCTCACCGTCACCGGCACCGCGGGCACGCCGAATGTCACCATCGCCAGCATCGGCGGCGCCGCGGCGAATGCGCCCTCCACCGGCTTCGACCGCTTCGTCATCGCGAGCAACACCGGCGCGCTGCGCCAGGTGGGCATCGACAGCCTGCTCGGCGACCGCGCGTGGCTCTTGGGCGGCAACGCGGTCACCGACCCCGATGCGCAATACCTCGGCACCAGCAACTACGCCGACTTCGTCGTGAAGACGAACGCCGCCGAGGTTGCGCGCTTCACCGCGGACGGTGTCGCGCAGTTCACCGGGCAGATCCTCGCGAACGGCGGGTTGACGGTCAGCAATGGCCTCACCACCGATACGCTGTCGGTGTCCGGCACCAGCAGTTTCAGCAACACCGCCACCTTCGCGGGCACCACGCTGTTCGCGCAGGGCAGCGCCGGCGCCGCGTCCATCGCGCGCGCGGGAGACACCGATACCGGCTTCTTCTTCCCCGCGGCGAACACCCTTGCGGCGACCACCAGCGGCTTCGAACGCCTACGCATCTCGAGCGGCGGCTTCGTCGGCATCGGCTTGGGCAACACCAACCCGCTCTACCGGCTCGATGTCTCGGCTGCGGCCGGCGCCGACCCCCTGCGCCTCCAGGGCCTGCGTACCGGCGCCGTGTCGGACGACCTGCTCTCCGTCGACGCCAACGGTGTCGTCCGCCGCCGCAACCTCGGCGAGATCACCGGCAGCTACTGGGCGCTCGGTGGCAACGCCGGCACGGATCCCGCCAACGAATACCTCGGCACCAGCGACACCACCAACCTGTCCATCCGCACGGACGGCACCGAGCGCTTCCTCATCGCGGCTGACGGCGCTGGCAACTTCTACGGCGCGCTCACCGTGGGCAGCCTCGTCACCGGTAACGCCCAGATCACGGGCGGCGCCATCAGCGGCACGGCGATCACCGGCGGCAGCATCAACGCTACGCCGATCGGCATGGGCACGAACGGCGCCGCCGCCGGCCGCTTCACCACGCTCGGCGCGACGGGCGCCGTCACCCTGAACACCGCCGGCAGCGCTACCACCACCATCGGCAACGCGTTCTCGGCCACCACCATCGGCGGTAGCCTCGCCGTCACCGGCCTCGCTTCGCTGAACGGCGGCGCCACCGTCGGCACCACCGGCCTCACCGTCGCCGGCACGCCGGGTACGCCGAATGTCACCTTCGCCTCGCTCGGCGGCAGCGTCAACGCCGACCGCGCCAACTTCGACCGCGTGCTCGTCGCCAACAACACCGGGCAGGTGTTCCAG
>ERZ888423.1161-NODE-1161-length-23985-cov-10.098036_pt1 | contig 23985 bp, 22 predicted proteins | sample MGYA00520523_ERZ888423 | MGnify/ENA primary metagenome ERZ888423 (study PRJEB32303, sample SAMEA104408611) | aquatic metagenome | biome: Brackish water; feature: Pelagic; material: water | place: Baltic Sea | collected 2014-06-08T10:24:00 | depth 30,27 m ...
ATTTTATTTGTGTTAGTGGCAAAACCAGCACCTTTATCTTGCAAAGAATTTAAAACAATCATATCTAAATTTTTACGTTGCAATTTACTTTTAGCATTTTCAATTTCATTGTCTGTTTCCAATGCAAAACCTACTAAAAATTGGTTTTCCTTAATTGCTCCTAATGATGCTAAAATATCTTTGGTTGGTTCCAACTCAATAGATAACGTTGCATCTTTCTTTTTTATTTTTTGATTTGAAACATTTTTTGCTTTGTAATCTGCAACTGCAGCAGCTAAAATAGCCATTTGAACTTCAGGAAAAAATTGATGTGCAGCTTTATACATTTCATCTGCAGAAACTACATCAATTCTATGAATCAAAGAATGTTTGATTTGTTCCTGTGAAGGTCCAGAAATCAAAAAAACTTCAGCACCTAAATTGGCAGCTGTTTTTGCAATTTCAAAACCCATTTTTCCAGAGGAATGATTTCCTATAAAACGCACAGGATCAATAGCTTCATATGTTGGACCTGCGGTAATTAAAACTTTTTTTCCACACAAAGGTAACTTTGATAAAATATCATTTTCAATAAATAAAACGATATCTTCCGGTTCAGCCATTCTTCCTTCACCAACCAAACCACTTGCTAATTCCCCTGAAGTTGCAGGAATCATTCTATTCCCAAAACTTTGTAATTTTTGAAGATTTTCTTTGGTTGAATAATGTTTATACATGTCTAAATCCATTGCTGGCGCAAAATAAACTGGACATTTTGCTGATAAATAAGTTGCCAACACCAAATTATCGCAAGTACCATTTGCCATTTTTGACAAGGTATTTGCAGTTGCTGGGGCAATTAAAAAGTAATCAGCCCATAACCCCAATTCAACATGATTATTCCACAATTCATTCTCATTTTCTGTATCATAAAATTGGGAATGCACAGGATTTTTAGAGAGTGTAGAAAGTGTGAGAGGTGTTATAAAATCTTTGGAGGCAGGAGTCATAATAACTTTGACTTCTGCACCTAATTTTATAAATAATCGAACTAAATTTGCTGATTTATAAGCGGCAATTCCTGCAGTAATGCCTAAAAGAATTTTTTTTCCGCTTAAAATAGACATTATTCCGAATCTGGAGTTCTGTAGTAAACTTTACCTTTTAACCATTCTTCAACAGCTAAAGCAGTTGGTTTCGGCAAACGCTCATAAAATTTAGAAACTTCAATTTGCTCTTTATTTTCGAAAACTTCTTCTAAGCTATCATTAAAAGTAGCAAACTCTTCCAACTTTTCAACCAATTCAATTTTTAAATCAGAATTTATTTGTTCAGCTCTTTTTGCAATAATTGCAATCGCTTCATAAATATTATGAGTTGGTGCTTCAAGTTCATTTTTGTCATAAGTAATAGTACTTATAGCAGCTTTTGTGTCTTTATAATCCATTTTTTTTAATTTCTATTTTGAATCTTCTAATTCTTTTGAGTTCTCGATAAGAATGTTTATTCTATCTTTTTCTTTATTAAGAGTTGCGTAAATTTTTTTTGCTTCCTCTAAATATTTTGATTCAGGATAATTCCTTATTAATTTTTCATGCGCTTCTAATGCATCTTTTATCCGTTCAGGTTTTCTTCTGTCATAACTTTTCAAAACAAAATCATGAGCTGCTTTTAATCTGTACAATAATGCTTCTTCTTTAAATTCTGAACCTAAATAATCTGATAATAAATTGTCAAAAGCTTGGATAGCAGCTTTGTAATTTCTCATGTCATAATCAGCAGTTGTGTAATAAGTCTTTGCTATTTCAAAATATTTTTTCTGAAGTTTGTAACGCAATTCTTTGTAATGCTGATTTGCTTCGTCAATCTTTTCAGAAGTTGGGAAGGTATTTATAAAACTCTGAAATGCTTCTAAAGCTTTATTAGTATCTGTTGGGTCATTGCTAAATTCAGGAGACGCTAATTTATAACTCAGTGCGGAGGAAAATGAAGCTTCTTCTAGTTTTGAGCTTGAAGGATAATTTTTGGCAAAACGATCAAAAAAATATCCAGCAGTTGTATAGTTTTTTTCGTTAAAATTTGATTGAGCAACCATAAATTGGATTCTTTCCATTTGTGGTTTTCCTCTATAAGCAGGAGTGATTTTTTCAAACAAACGAATGGCTTTTCCGTACTTTTTTATTTCGTACATTTTTACAGCCATTTTATATTGATCTTCAACAGTTCCCTTATTAAGCACTTTTTGATACTCTCCACAAGAGAATAACAAAAAACTTAGGAATGTTAAGAGCATTAAATTTTTAATTTTTTGCATTCAGCAAAATTATGAATTAAAGTTGGATTAGTAAAATGATTTTTTTTGCTTAGAAAAAAACAATTTCAAGAGCAAAAACAATAATTATTAATGATTAAAAACAAATTTATTATAAGCCAAAATTACAACTTTGATAAGAAGAAAACTCTTAAAAAAGTTGTGATTTTATATATAAAAAGTACTTAAAACTAGAAATTTGCTACGAAATTTGCTATTTTAGAATGTAAATTATTAGTTGCTTTTACCAATGGCAAACGAACTGTACTTGCACAAATATTCAATTCTTGCAAAACTGCTTTGATTCCTGCTGGATTATTTTCTTCAAAAATATAATTGATAATATCCATCATTTTGTAATGAATTTCATACGCTTCTTTGTTTTTTCCTTCCAATCCAAGTTGAATCATTTTCGAAAATTCGCCCGGAAAAGCTTGCCCAATTACAGAAATAACTCCTGAACCTCCAGCTAAGGTAACGCCCAAAGCCAAATCGTCATCACCAGAAATGATTAAAAAATCTTTAGGTTTGTCTTTTAAAAGTGTATAATATTGTTGCTGATTGTTCCCAGCTTCTTTCACAGCAACCACATTTTTGAAATCATTTGCCAAACGTAAAGTAGTTCCTGGTTCCATATTTCTGGCTGTTCTTCCTGGAACATTGTATAAAATAATTGACATTTCTGTAGCTTCAGCAATTGCTTTATAATGCTGATAAAAACCTTCTTGAGTTGGTTTGCTATAGTATGGAGCTACAGATAAAATTCCGTCAATTTCAGATAAATCTCTAGATTTTAATTCCTTAACAACCTCTTCAGTATTATTTCCTCCAATACCTAAAACCAAAGGAACTCTTTTATTATTAGTTTTTACAACCACATCAATAATCAATTCTTTTTCTTCTCTAGAAATAGTAGCGCTTTCTCCGGTTGTACCAATAATAACTAGATAATTAGTTCCGTTTTCAATATTAAAATCCACCAACTTTGTAAGTGCTTCAACATCAACTGAAAAATCTTCTTTAAAAGGCGTTACCAAAGCAACTCCCAAACCAATAAATTTTTGCATTATTCTTAAAAATTTGATTTACAAAATTACAATTTTAAAATGGATGAAATCTTTTAAAAAAATATTCTTGAGAAGAATACACAACTTTTTAAATGTCGTTTAATTTTTAATTTTATTCAAAAGAATAAGATACTTTTTTAGTTCGATTAAAAAGTTTTTAATATTACTTGGAATTTCGACAATTTCCATATCATATAATTTTTGGTTTACTTCTGAAATTCCAACTTTGAAAGTTGCTTTTGAATGTAAAACAGCTGATTCTATAAAAGTGTTTTTTTTGTTGAAATATCCAATTAATAAATCAAAAGGTTCTTCTAAAAATCCTAACAATTCTGTTTGTTGGATTTCTCCTTGCCAATTAAAAGATTTATCAGAAAAATGATTTAATGAAGATTTGTATTTTTTATTAACATCCAAGAAACTAAAAAATTTCACATTTTGAACCTTCAAAATTTTCTCAACCTCTTCTTGAATGTTTCCCCATTTTGAAAGGCTTTGAGAAGTAATCACGCCAACAGTTTTGATTTCGTTTTGAGAGACCACTCTCGATTTTTCTTTTTCAATTAAAAGATTATCGAATTTTTTTTTGGTTATGATTTTTTTTATGAGACTGATAAAAACGTTTTTTAATGTTTGGATCGTAAAAATACTATTTATTTGTTTTAATTTCCAACAAAATGAATTGATTTAATTGTTTTCCAAATGTTTGGAAATTATCATCCGCAACCAAAATCAAGGATTGATTTCCGTTTTTAAGTTTTGGACCTAATGTAATTCCTTCGAGATTATCAATAATTCCGTCCGTTAAAAAATCTTTTATTGATTCAAAATTAAACAACAATTTCTTTTTCAAAGGCAAAAAAACAGTCTCTTTTAATGACGAAATTTCCAAAATATCTGTAGTCTTTTCATCAATAAACGCCTCAAAGATTTTGATGGTATTTCCTTTACTTCCGTAGCTATTTTGATACGATCTTTCTACGATGAGAAAATGATTTTTTTGAAGTTCTAAAATGGCAGTTACCCCATTTATATTTTGATTTCCTTTGTAAGGTTTTGGAATTTTTTCCAATTGATAAGCAAATTGTTTGGTTGCAACTTTTAATTTTTTATCAAAATACGTAATTCGAATTGGTGATGACTGCTTTTCAAAAGTTGGGTGCTCACCATCAAAAGAAAGTGGACTTTCCATAGCAACCCAAAAACCAAGATTGTCAAAACTTTGGGATAAACCTTCGAAAACTGCATTGTGTTTAATTGCTTCAATATTTGAAAATGATTTTGGCAATTGAAATTGTTCAATAAATTTTCCATTTTCATCCACCGAAAAAATTGTTGTCATTTTTCCTTTTCTAATAGAACCTTCACTTACTAAATGAATTTCATTGGTTTTTTCATCTACAAAAATGGATTCTAAATCGAGTTCATTTTCTTTATAAAAAGCAGTATTTGAATCGCTTAAAAGAATGGTTTTAGTAAAATCAACGCTTTTAATGCTGTCATTTTTAATGTTAATTGCTGCAGTTACAATTCTAGGATTTTTAGCATCATCAATCACAAAAAAGTATTCATTATTTACAAAATCTATTCCTGATAAACCTCCAATTGTTTGATGTTGAAATTGCAAAGAATCTGGAATTACGTATTCGTTTAAATAATTTATGGAGATATTTTTCTTTGAAATACAAGAATTTATCAATAGTAAAATTACTAAAAAAATTAATTTTTTCATTTTCAGAAAGTTTTCACAAAGGTATTTTTTCTGATTTTAAAAACTAAAAATAAATCAACAAAAAAAGACCTCATATGTTTTCAAAACCTATGAGGTCTTTCAATAAATCTCTAAAATCTAAATCTTTATTCGATTATCTTCAGATTGTGTATCAATCAATTTATTGTAAGGATCTACACCAACTTCTGTTGGTTTTTTATCTAAGATAATGCTGATTTTATTAAAAATTTTTGTGATTTTATGTTTCTGTAAATAGAGTTCTTTTGTAGTCTTTTTGCCATTTATAGTTTCCTCCATAAAAATTCCGATATCAATATAATCTTTCAATGGAACAGATAAAATGGGTTTTTTCATTTTATCATTTTTATATGTCAACGTGTCTCCCACATTTTCTCCATAATAGATTTTACCCTGATCATCATTTCTATATTTTGATACTTCAAACTCAATATCTACTTGGTATTTTCCATTGTCTAATTTTTTTGAAGTAGCTTTTTTAACACTATTTCTATACAAAGTAATCGTTTCAAACATGTCATGAATTACGTATTGCAAAGAATCTGGAGTGACTTCTTTAATATGATTTACCATGTCAATAGAGGTTGTGTAAGGCGGATTTTGAAACTGTACTTTTCCAATATATTTTTTCAAAGCCTTGTTCAGATTTTTCTCTCCAATATAATCACTCAAAGCATACAAAACCATGGACCCTTTTTGATAATGAATATATCCTTGACCATCATTATATATCAATGGATTTTCGCGTTTTGTTTCAAATGTTCTTGACAATAAATAATCATCCAAGGCTTTCTTTAAAAATGTACGCATTTTTTCTTTTCCTTGTTGATGTTCCAACACTTTCAAAGAAACATATTCTGACATACTTTCGGACATCATTGTTGCCCCTAAAACATCTGCACCAATTACTTGATGTGCCCACCATTGATGCGCTACTTCATGAACTGTTACTGCAAAAGGATAATCAACTCCTTCGTCGTTTTTATCATCAACAGCTGCAATAAATCCAATTCCTTCCGAAAATGGAATGGTGTTTGGAAATGATTGAGCAAAAGTTCCTGCTGTTTTTGGAAACTCAATAATTCTGGCTTGTTTGTGTTGATATGGACTGAAATTTTTAGAATTATAATCCAAAGAAGCTTTCATTCCTTTCATCATTCTATCTAAATTGAAGGTATGTGGTTTGTGATAATAAATTTCCAAACTGATGCCCTTATACATTTCTTTTTTCACTTCATATCTTGCTGAATTGAATGCGTAAAAATTCAAGATTTTTGAATCCATTTTATAATGAAAAAATCTTCTGTCACCTTCTATCCATTCTTCTTGCAAATATCCTGGAGCAATAGCGATTTGTTCTTTGGATGTTGAAACTGTAGCTTCAAAATCAATCCAATCAGCATCTTTTGAAATGTAGGTATTTCCTAAGGCAGTTAAATCTGAAGGATGAGGACGCAAATCATTTTTAGGTAAACCGTATTTTTTTCGAGTTTGATTATCCGTTAATTCGCCATTTGAAGAATAACCCAAAGAAGGAAATATCGAAAAATTATTAATAAAAGTTCCATTTTCTATTACGGGAGATTTTCGTCTATAAGTGGTATTTCTATCACTTTGCACGGTAACTATCAAATTCAAACTATCTCCAGGCATGATTTTATTTTCGAAAAAATAAATATCAAAATTATGAGTGGTGTCCTCAGAAACTAGCTTATTAGGCTTGTTAAAAACGAAGGTGCTTTTTAATGAATTATGATTTAAAAATACACTATCAATAGATTTATCAGTTTTATTGACCATCGTAAAAATGGCAGTTGCATCAAAAAATCGTTCTTTGGGATAGATATTCATTTTTGTTTTTACGCCAACAATTCTTGGTTGTGAGTAATTTTCATATTTCTTATATTTTTTCTCCCATTCAACACTTCTCATTTCAAATTCTTTGGAAGAAGTTCGTTTACTTTTTGTACCTGTTTCTTGATAAATGGAATATCCTAACCCTAAAAAAGCACTAAAAAAAATGACAAACCCAACTACATAAACTCCTTTTAATCTGGAGTTTGCAATTTGAATTCTTTCTTTGAATGAATTTGGAACTCCTCTAACCCAAAACAATGCTGAAATAATTAACAAGGTAATTCCACATAAAACCCAATACAATTTATAGACTAAAAATGGCGTTAAAAATCCGTATTTATTCATATCGGAATAATCATATCCTGGACCTTCATTGTATTTAAAAATTTCTTGTTCAATTCCTGCCAATGATAAAAACGGAATTCCAATAGAAAGAACCAATAATAAAAACAAGCCCAAATAGGGATTTCCAATCAACGTTTGAATGAAAATTGCGAGCATAGCCCAGATAAAATAATTGAGAAATTCTAACAAAAATAATTCTACAATATAGTGTCCAAATTCAAAAGTATAGTAGCCTTTATAGATTTGAAATAAGATTCCGGAAATCATAATCATCGCTAGCAAAACCAATTGCATTTTTACCAAAGCAATCACTTTTGAAAACAATAATGTCCAATTTGGAATAGGGGTTGCATCTACCAAATGATTCAAATTGGAAATTTTTGCTCTATTTATAAGAATTCCTGAATACAAAAAAGTACAAATAATGATGGATAAAGAGAAAACGTTTCCAATATTCAACATTTTCCAAGTAACTGGTAATGTGGGCGTTCCAAAAATATCGCCAATTTGAGATAAACCAACAACCATCAAAACCAAACCTACTAATACAATTGAAATAAAAGGCCAACTTTTGATAATATATTTAAAATCGATATTGGACAATTTCCAAAGTGTTTTTAAATTTTGAAAAAATGAAAAATCATACGAAACTTTGGGTAAAGAAATTCTGGTAATTCCACTGAAATTCGTTTTTGTAACTCTTTCTGCTTTCGGTTTTCTAAAAGAAAATGACATTGCATTTTGACTGAAAGCAAAAAAACGAAATACCAATCCAAAAATCAAACTTGCAATTGCCAACCATACCAAACGATTGTAAACTATCATTTCTTTTATAGGAATTTGCATTTCATTCTGCTCAGAAGGTGTCCAATATTTGGTATAATAATTCACAGAAGCCGCTCCAAAGGGATCTAAAATTGCTAATAAACCTCTCTGTTCTGGTTCAGAAAGTGAACTTTCTAAAACACCTTGCACAAAAAGCAATACAATTACAGTAATAAATCCTGCAGCAATATTTCTAGAAAAAGTAACCACTGCAAAAACAATGGCACCAAAAAATAAAATATTAGGTAAAATAAAAACAAAATATGCCTGAAAATACGTTGAAAGTTGCATTGGACCTACCAAATCAGCATTGGTTCCCGGAAAACGAAAACCTATCATCATTCCAATAACTATTGATAAAACAATTACGGTAACCACTAAAATTCCACTAAAAAACTTGGCAAATAAATAATTCGCTTTTGTAAAAGGATAAGAATATAAAATGGTGTGCATTTCACTTTTAAAATCTCTATAAATAGAAACTCCAATGATAGATGGAAATAAAAAGAAAATAAAAACAGTAAGACCGTTTAATAAATTATTCACTCCTATTGGTGAATTCACAATTCTTGAAGAGCCTGTTGTGGCCGTTACAGAATCAAAAAGACCCGAAGAAGCTGCTGATAAGAAGAAAGATAATAAGAAAAAAATGACCAAATAAATATAAAATGCAGGTTTATTAAACCAGTATTTTATTTCTTGTTTGAATATTGTTGAAAACATACGTTTAGATATTAGAAGTTAGATTTTAGAAGTTAGACAGTGAAACTTTGAGCTTTAAATGGTATTTTTTGTTTAAAAGTTTCTGTTGTTTCTATTGTTTCTGTTGTTCAGGTGAAATGATTATTCGTAACAATTTTAACTTAAAACCCTTAAACCCGAAACCTTTAAACTACTTGAGCTGGTTCATCTTTTTTTAGCGCAATAAAATACACATCATCCAATTGAGGAGTAACTTCAACAAAATCATCTGAAGGTTTTTCTAAAGCATAAACTCTGATATTCAATGTATTATCTTGATTATAACTAGAAGACAAAATATCAAACAATTGTTGATTTTCCTCCAAATCTTCTCTTTTGATTATTTTTTTCCAAATTTTTCCTTCCAAAGCTTTTGTTGCTTCTTGTGGAGTGGTGTGATTTAGAATTGTTCCTCCATTCAAAATTGCCATTTCATTGCACAATTCTTTTACATCATCCACAATATGTGTAGAAAAAATAACAGTACAATTCGTTCCAACTTCACGTAAAACATTCAAAAAACGATGTCTTTCTGCTGGGTCTAAACCTGCAGTTGGTTCATCAACAATAATCAATTTTGGATTGTTTAAAAGCAATTGTGCAATACCAAAACGCTGTTTCATTCCACCAGAATAACCTGCCACATATTTTTTACGAACATCATATAAATTCGTAATTTCCAAAGCTTCTTTTACCAAAGCATTTCTTTCATTTTTATTCGAAACACCTTTTAATGTAGCAAAATAATTTAACAAATCGACTGCAGACATTTTTGGATACACCCCAAAAGATTGAGGCAAATACCCCAACACTTTTCTCAATGCCATTTTGTCCTCCAAAACATTGATATCTCCAAAATGAATTGAACCAGAATCAGGACTTTGCAAAGTAGCAATAGTTCTCATTAATGAAGATTTTCCAGCGCCATTTGGCCCTAATAAACCAAACATTCCAGTTCCGATTTCGATGCTTAAATTATCAATAGCTTTTACACCATTTGAATAGGTTTTTGTTAAATTTTTAATGACTAATTTCATTATGATGGATTTATAAATTTTTAAAATTTAGTTATTTGTGTAAAAATAGAGACTTTTGTTACAAATTTTAGAAATTATTTTAATGAATATGCTAGAAAATCGTTTTATTTTTGTACAAAATTTAAAATAACATATGTCAAATACATCAATACTCACTAAAAATTCAATCAAATTTTTAGAAAAATATCTAAATAACTCTGCTCCAACAGGTTATGAATGGGAAGGTCAAAAAATTTGGATGGAATACTTGAAACCTTATGTAGATTCTTTTATTACGGATACTTATGGAACTGCAGTTGGAATTATCAATCCTGATGCAAAATACAAAGTGGTCATTGAAGGTCATGCAGATGAAATTTCTTGGTATGTAAATTATATTTCTGATAAAGGACTGATTTATGTTGTCAGAAATGGCGGCAGTGATCACCAAATTGCACCTAGTAAAATTGTAAATATTCATATAAAAAATGGGATTATAAAAGGTGTTTTTGGATGGCCAGCCATTCATACAAGAGAGAGAGCCACTGAAGAATCTCCAAAACCTGAAAATATTTTTATTGATTGTGGTTGTGCTACAAAAGAAGAAGTTGAGAAATTAGGCGTTCATGTAGGTTGTGTCATTACGTATCCAGATACGTTCCACGTTTTGAATGGTAATAAATTTGTTTGCAGAGCTTTGGATAACAGAATGGGAGGTTTTATGATTGCTGAAGTGGCGCGTTTATTGAGAGAAAATAACATAAAATTGCCTTTTGGATTGTATGTAACCAATTCTGTTCAGGAAGAAATTGGTTTGCGTGGTGCAGAAATGATTACACAAACCATCAAACCAAATGTGGCAATTGTTACTGATGTAACTCATGATACTACTACTCCAATGATTGATGTGAAAAAAACTGGACACCAAGAATTAGGAAAAGGTCCTGTAATTGCATATGCACCTGCAGTTCAACAAAAATTACGTGATTTAATCACTCAAACTGCTGAAGAAAATAATATTCCGTATCAAAGAAATGCCTTGTCAAGAGCCACAGGAACTGACACAGATGCTTTTGCCTATAGCAATGGTGGCGTAGCATCAGCATTGATTTCTTTGCCTTTGCGTTACATGCACACCACTGTTGAAATGGTTCATAGAGAAGATGTTGAAAACGTTATTAAAATGATTTATGAAACGTTATTAAAAATCAAAGGAGGAGAAACATTTTCTTATTTTGAATAAATAATTTAACTTTTTTAGACCTCAAAGGTTTTGAAAACCTGTGAGGTCTTGTTACAAAATAATGGACGAATTCATTGATATTTTAACTCCTGATGGAAAACCAACTGGGAAAATTGCTTTAAAATCGGAAGCGCACAAAAATGGTTGGTTTCATGCCACTGTTCATATTTGGTTACATACAATAGATGACAAAATTTTGTTGCAAAAAAGAGCAATGACCAAAAAAGTTTTTCCTGGTTTGTGGGATATTTCTGTTGCAGGACATATTGCTGCTGGCGAATGCATTTTAGATGCCGCCATTAGAGAAGTTTATGAAGAATTAGGATTGAAAATACAAAGTGAAGATTTGGTAAAAATTGACACACGAATTCACCAAGTTTCTCATGCAAATGGCATTCAAGATAATGAACATCATCATGTTTTTATCGCTGAATTAAAAGTTTCTATCGAAAGTTTATCCATTCAAAAAGAAGAAGTTGAGGGCGTTAAACTGTTTGATTTGGCTATTTTGAAAAATACAAAAAACCTCGAAAATGTGTTACTTCCGAAGTTTCATGAGTATTATTGTATGGTTTATGATACTATTATTAACAAAGTCTCATAAAAAATTAAAGTCTATTTTCAATTATTGATTGAATAACTTCAGGATTTAAAAGCGTACTTGTATCTCCCAAATTTGTCAATTCATTACTCACAATTTTTCGTAAAATTCTTCGCATAATTTTTCCTGAACGGGTTTTTGGAAGTGCATCAGTAAATTGAATTTTATCTAATTTTGCTATTGGTCCAATCTGCTCAGTGATAATTTGGTTGATTTCTTTTCGTAAATTTTCATGGTCTATTGTATCTCCTGTTTCTTTCAAAGTAACAAAACCATACAAGGCATTTCCTTTAATATCGTGGGGAAAACCAACAATAGCAGATTCTGAAACTGCTGGATTTGTATTAATAGCATCTTCAATAGGTGCTGTTCCTAAATTGTGTCCCGAAACAATAATAACATCATCTACTCTACCAGTAATTCTGTAATAACCAACCTCATCACGCAAAGCGCCATCTCCTGTAAAATATTTATTTTCAAAAGCTGAAAAATAAGTTTCTTTATAACGCTGATGATTTCCCCAAATAGTTCTTGCAATTGAAGGCCAAGGAAATTTGATACACAATTTTCCATCAACCTGATTTGCATTAATTTCTTTGCCATTATCATCCATCAAACAAGGTTGAACTCCTATAAATGGAAGTGTTGCATAAGTAGGTTTTGTGGGTGTTGCAAAAGGAATAGGAGTTATCATAATTCCACCAGTTTCAGTTTGCCACCAAGTATCAACAATTGGTGCTTTTCTCTTACCAATATTATCATCATACCAATGCCAAGCCTCTTCGTTAATTGGTTCGCCAACAGTTCCTAAAACTTTGATGCTCGACAAATCAAAGTTATTAACAAAACCAACCCCTTCTTTTGCTAAAGCTCTAATGGCTGTTGGTGAAGTGTAAAACTGATTGACTTTATGTTTTTCGATAATTTGCCAAAATCTTCCATAATTTGGATAACTTGGAACACCTTCAAAAAGAACAGTTGTTGCGCCATTTGCTAAAGGTCCATAAACGATATAACTGTGCCCAGTGATCCAGCCAATATCAGCGGTACTCCAATAAATGTCTTCTTCACAATATTGAAAAACATTTTTGAAAGTATACGCTGTGTAAACCATATAGCCAGCTGTTGTGTGCACCATTCCTTTTGGCATTCCTGTGGAACCTGAAGTATATAAAATGAATAAAGGATCTTCAGCATCCATAATTTCTGGTTCACATTCTCTGGAAGCAGTCGCTAATAAAGGTGCTATCAAAAAATCTCTTCCAGACTTTAAAGTAATTGGTATGTTTGTTCTTTCAACAACCAAAACTGTTTCAACACAAGGACAACTTTCTAGAGCTTCATCAACAATACTTTTTAATTCGATTGATTTTGCACCACGAAAAGAACCATCAGAAGTGATGACCATTTTACAATCGCTGTCATTAATTCTGGTTAACAAAGCTATTGATGAAAAACCTGCAAAAACCACAGAGTGAATAGCGCCAATTCTTGCACAAGCCAACAACGAAACTACCAATTCAGGAATCATTGGTAAATAAATACAAACTCTATCTCCCTTTTTTATTCCCTTTGATTTCAGCACGTTAGCCATTTTATTGACATGCTCATGCAATTCATTATAACTGATAAGAAGTGCGCCTTCATCAGGATTGTTGGGTTCAAAAATGATGGCAGTTTTGTCTCCATTTATGTATAAATGACGATCGATACAATTTTCTGTGATGTTCAATTTTGCACCTTCAAACCATTTTACTTCTGGTTTCGAAAAATCCCAACTTAGAACATTATTCCATTTTTTTCTCCATAGAAAATGCTCTTCTGCAACTTCTTCCCAAAATAATTCTGGATTTCTTACTGATTTTCTATAAACTTGATAATATTCTTCAAGATGTTTAATGTGATAATTACTCATTATTTATTTTATTAATGTGTTGCGTTTCCAGCATCACTCGGAATTCTAATATTTTCAACTATTTTTTGAACCTTAATTGGAGGGGGAGGAGTAAATTTCGATATTACAATCGAAGTAATAAAATTTGCAAACATTGCAACTGTTCCAAAACCTTCTGGTGATATTCCAAACCACCAATCTTTTTCAGTTCCTCCACCAAACCAATCAAATTTGAATTTCATCATATAAAACAACATAAACAAAATTCCAAAAACCATTCCAACGATTGCACCTTCTTTGTTCATTCGTTTATCAAAAATTCCTAAAACAATTGCAGGAAAAAAAGATGCAGCTGCCAGTCCAAAAGCCAAAGCAACAGTTGCTGCAACAAAATCTGGAGGATTAATTCCAAAATAACCAGCAACACAAACAGCAACAACTGCTGATAATCTTGCAGCAATCAATTCGTTTTTCTCAGAAATTTTTGGATTAATCATTTTCTTTATCAAATCATGAGAAACAGACGAAGAAATTACTAAAAGTAATCCTGCAGCAGTTGATAAAGCAGCAGCCAAACCACCTGCAGCAACCAAAGCAATTACCCAATTTGGCAAGTTTGCAATTTCAGGATTTGCAAGCACCATAATGTCTTTATCAACAGTTAATTCGTTTTTTGAAGTATCCGAAAAATATTGAACTTTTCCGTCAGCATTTTTATCTTCTAAAGAAATCAATCCTGTTTTTTCCCAATTTTTAAACCAATCAGGGAGTTTGTCAATTTCTTTGTTACTCACTGTTTCAATCAAATTCGTTCTTGAAAAAACGGCAATTGCAGGAGCTGTTGTATATAAAATTGCAATAAATAATAATGCCCAACCAGCAGATTTTCTTGCGTCAGAAACTTTTTTTACCGTAAAAAAACGAACAATAACATGAGGTAAACCTGCTGTTCCTAACATTAAAGCTGCTGTAATAAAAAATATATCTAAGGTAGATTTACCTCCTGATGTGTATGATGCAAATCCTAAATCTCTGTGTAAACCATCTAATTTATCTAACAAATAAACGCCATTTTCATCCATTCCACCAAAACCTAATTGTGGTATTGGATTTCCAGTCATTTGAATAGAAATAAAAATTGCGGGAACCATATATGCAAAAATTAACACACAATATTGAGCAACTTGTGTGTAAGTAATTCCTTTCATTCCGCCTAAAACTGCATAAAAAAGAACAATAATCATCCCAATAATAACACCTGTATTGATATCAACTTCAAGAAACCTTGAAAAAACCAATCCAACTCCTCTCATTTGACCAGCAACATAGGTAAATGAAACTAAAAGTGCACAAAAAACAGCCACACTTCTTGCTATGTTAGAATAATAGCGATCACCAATGAAATCTGGCACTGTGAACTTTCCAAATTTTCTTAAATATGGAGCCAACAATAATGCTAGTAACACATAACCACCAGTCCAACCCATTAAATAAACAGAGCCATCATATCCACTAAATGATATAATTCCTGCCATTGAAAGAAATGATGCAGCAGACATCCAATCTGCAGCTGTAGCTAATCCGTTTGCTAAAGGTGAAACCCCACCTCCAGCAACATAAAATTCTTTAGTTGAGCCAGCTCTTGTCCAAATTGCGATACCTATATATATAGCAAATGTAATTCCTACGATAATCCAAGTCCAAAACTGTAAATCCATATTAAAATATTTCTAGTTTATTTATCAAAACCAAATTTCTTATCCAAACGATTCATTAGAAGTACATAAACGAAAATCAAAATAACAAATACATATATTGATCCTTGCTGAGCGAACCAGAATCCTAATTTAAATCCACCAATTCTTATTGTGTTTAACTCATCAACTAAAAGAATTCCGAATACAAAAGAAACCAAAAACCAAATTGATAATAATATTGACAAATACTTTAGATTTATTTTCCAGTATTTCTTTTTAAATGATTCCATAATTCAAATATTTTGAAAATTTACTTATTTTTAACAGATTATAAATATAAAGGTTTTTTTTGATTTTAGATACTTTCATAGAGTTTTGGTACGTTATTTTTCTATTCCTTATAGTAGCAATACTTTACGCTTCTGCAGGTTTTGGTGGGGGATCAAGTTATTTAGCTATTTTGGCATTGACAGGATTAGCATATACAGAAATAAGAGCAATTTCAATACTATGTAATATTTTAGTGGTGAGTGGAAATGTTTTATTTTATTATCAAAAGAAAAGTTTTGATTTTAAAAAAATCATTCCTTTGGTAATTTTGAGTGTCCCTCTGGCATATTTAGGTGGATATATAAAAATAACTCAAAGTATATTCTTTATTTTATTTGGATTTACACTTCTTTTTGCGGCAATTACTATGTGGATTTCAAATAAAATTCTTTCAGATCATGAAATATCAACCAAACCAAACTTAAAAAAAAATCTATTTTATGGCGGTTTTATTGGTTTTATTTCTGGAATGGTTGGAATTGGTGGTGGCATCTTTTTAGCACCTTTATTACATCTAACAAATTGGGATACTCCAAAAAAAATTGCAGCTACTGCAAGTATATTCATTTTGTTAAATTCATTGGCTGGTTTTGGGGGACAAATTTCAAATCCTGATTTCTCAATAAATTGGAATTTGACTTTTATTTTACTTGTTTCGGTTTTTATTGGTGGTCAAGTTGGCATCAGAATTAGTTCAAAATTCTTCACTCCTATTTTTATGAAAAGAGCAACTGCAATTTTAATCGCTTTTGTGAGTCTTAGAATTCTATGGAAATATCTCTTTTGAATAACTTTTTGTTTTGTTTAACATTTTTAACTTTTAATTAAACATTTTGTATGTTTTTAAGCCCTAAATTTGTTTCGAACTTAAAAATAATAAAATGAACATTCAAAAATTTATTCCAGCTTTATTTATTGGAGCAATTTCGTTTTCAACAATTGCAAACACAACAAATCCTGACAAGGATAAAAAAGAAACTGTAAAAATCACTACTCAAGAAACAATTGTAGGAGTTGCTGCAGGAAATGAAAACTTTTCAACATTAGTGGCAGCTGTTAAAGCAGCAGGTTTGGTTGACGTATTAAATAGTGATGGTCCATTTACTGTTTTTGCTCCTACAAACGATGCCTTTGGAAAATTACCAGAAGGAACAATAGCTACATTATTGAAAGCAGAAAATAAAGAATTATTGACTGCAATATTAACTTACCACGTTGTTGTAGGCAAATTTGTTGCAGCTGATGTATTAGCAGCAATTAAGAAAAATAAAGGAAAATTTGTCATTAAAACTGTACAAGGAAATAATTTAACAGCATCAATAAAAGATGGAAAAGTAATTATAACTGATGCGAAAGGAAACGTTTCAACAGTAGTAATTGCTGATGTAGCCGCTTCAAATGGAGTAATTCATGCAATTGACACGGTTGTAATGCCAAATTAATTTGTTTACTATTTTTAACATTTTATTAAACATTTATTTTACATCTTTATAATGTGTAAAATAATAATAAAATTAAAATAATACTTCTCCTAGTAATTTGCAGAAATGCGAAAGTTTAAAGAAGTTTTTTGGTTGATTGATTGAAACCGCTACTTTTAGTAGCGGTTTTATTATTTAATGAAAGTATCTTGTACTCTTTGAATGCAAATTTGAATAATTCTTTTATTAAATTCTGATGCATTTTCTTGATAAATTTGCAATTCTTCAGATGAAAAATGACCAATAATTACACCGAGTATTAAATATTTAAAATTCAAATCCTTCAAGAAAATTGATTTGGCCTTGGCGCGTCTTTTAGATATATTGATTGTATTAAAATCAATTTTTCTTTTTGATAAATACCCTTGAAACAATCCAAAAATGAACTCATCTTGCATTTTAATAATTGGACGCAAACTTGCATTTTGAAATTTTTCAAAATCCAAAGTATTTTCATTGACAATATAACTAATAATTGGTCTTTCTTTATTCATTTTCTTGTAATTTTTTTAATTCAATTTGATAATCATATTGCAAATCTTCATGCAATTTTTCAATCGCTTTTTTAGCCATTTTTATTTGAGAAAAAAACATATTTTCCAAACGCTGACTTTGCTGCATTGAAGGTTTCATTTCCTTTAGGTTTTTACAAAAATGCAATAACAACTCAACTTCAGTTTCTTTTTTCCTTGAATATCGAATGTATTTTTTCGTTTGTGTCAAAATTTTTCGAACTGATTTTCTGATGAAAAAAAAATTTTTGGTTTTAATTTCAGCAAATTGAACAGCCATCTGAAATTTTACTGATTCAACATATGATTCTTCATTATGAAACTCAAACAACAAATACGTCAATAATTCCTTATTTTCTTTTTTGAATTTTGACAAATGTAAACACAGGTCTTTCAATTCATTAGCTGATTTATAAGATAATTCGTCTTTGAGTTGTTTGAGGGTTACTGTTTTCATTTAGAAAGGAAATCCAAGACATTTTTTTCGATTCTGGCCATCACATTTTCTGTAGATGCTTTTACAAATTTTTCTCCAGTGATTTGTTCATACAACTCAATATATCTATTTGATATTTCTTCAATTTTTTCATCAGACATTTCAGGAATTTGTTGCCCTTCTTTTCCTTGAAATCCTTTTTCAATCAACCATTGACGAACAAATTCTTTCGATAATTGTTTTTGAGTTTCTCCTTTTTGTTGTCTTTCTTGATAACCATCTGCATAAAAATAACGTGAAGAATCTGGAGTGTGAATTTCGTCAATCAATACAATTTTTCCGTCTTTGGTTTTTCCAAATTCATATTTAGTATCCACTAAAATAAGTCCTCTTTTTGCAGCAATTTCTGTTCCTCTTTGGAATAATTTTCGTGTATAATCCTCTAAAACTATATAATCTTCCTCAGCAACAATTCCTTTGGATAAAATATCTTCTCTTGAAATGTCTTCATCATGTTCACCATTGTCAGCTTTGGTTGATGGAGTAATTATTGGTCCCAAAATTTCAGGAGAAAATTTGTCATTTTCTTTCATTCCATCAGGCATTTTTACGCCACAAAGTATTTTTTTTCCTGCTTTGTACTCACGCGCAGCATGTCCAGATAAATAACCACGAATGACCATTTCAACTTTAAAAGGCTGACACAAATGACCAATTGCTACATTTTCATCAGGAGTAGCCATCAACCAATTTGGAACAATATCTACTGTATCATTCATCATCTTAGTTGCTATTTGATTTAATATCTGACCTTTAAATGGAATTTGACGTGGCATAATCACATCAAAAGCTGATAATCTATCAGTTGCAATCATCACTAAAAGTTCATCATTGATGTTATAAACTTCTCGAACTTTGCCTTTATAAACCGATTTTAATTTTGGAAATTGAAAGTTGGTTTGGTTAATTGTATTCATAAAATGATGGTTTTTTTTGCAAAAATAGGATTAATTTTTATGACAGTAAACAGAGAGGACTTCGTTTTATAAACTTAAATCGAACTAAAAAATATCCAAAAACTCCAAAATCACAGACAATTTAAAAATAATTTTTTTATAATTGTTCAGAGAAAAATCTTGTTACTTTAAAATTAAAAAATATTATTCAGGTTCAATACTTTTATATGCATGAATGATTTTTTTCACTAAACGATGCCTCACAACATCTTTATCATCCAAATAAACGTGTGCAATTCCTTCAATATCTTTCAGAGCTAAAACTGCTTCTTTTAAACCTGAAATTTGTTTTCTTGGTAGGTCTATTTGTCCAGGATCACCAGTTATAATAAACTTTGCGTGCATTCCCATTCTTGTTAAAAACATTTTCATTTGACCATGAGTGGTGTTTTGAGCTTCATCCAAAATTACAAAAGCATTATCCAAAGTTCTTCCTCTCATAAATGCCAATGGTGCAATCTGAATAATACCCTTTTCGATATAAGATTCCAATCTTTCATAAGGAATCATATCGCGCAAAGCATCATACAAAGGTTGCATATAGGGATCTAATTTTTCCTTTAAATCTCCGGGAAGAAATCCTAAATTTTCACCAGCTTCAACAGCTGGTCTTGTTAATATAATACGCTTTACTTCTTTTTCTTTCAATGCCTTCACTGCTAAAGCAACAGCAGTATATGTTTTTCCAGTTCCTGCAGGACCAACAGCAAAAAGCATGTCATTTTTAGCCATCAAAGTCACCATTTTTCGCTGGTTTTCAGTTTGTGGTTTAATCAATTTTCCATTGACACCGTGAATTAAAACATCTTTTATGTTTTCTATTGAAGACGTTTTTGTTTCTTCGCCGTTAGAAGTTAAAATTCGTTCAATACTATTTTCATCCAACTTATTATAGCGATTAAAATATTTAATCAAACGTTCTAAACGAGTTTCAAATTCATCTAAAATTTCGGCTTCACCATAAATTTTCAGTTTTGGACCTCTTGCAACAATTTTAATCTTTGGAAAGTACTTTTTTAATTGTTCAATAGTGCTATTGTGTTCGCCAAAAAAATCTTTTGGACTTATTTCCGTTAACTCTATAATTCTCTCGTTCAAATGATTTGATTTTAGATTAATTTGGATTAGAATTTAGTATTTAAAATTAGTAATAAAAACTTCTAATTTTTAGTAGATTTGCATTAAATAGTTAACAACTTTTACAAATTTAATTAACAACAAAAATAAAGTATGTCTTTTATCACATTAACTTCGGATTTTGGAACTAAAGACCACTCTGTTGCTGCAGTAAAAGGTGCTATTTTATCACAACTCCCAGAAGCAAAAATCATTGATATTTCTCATGAAATTTCACCTTTTAATATTCCTGAAACTGCTTATATATTAAAAAATTCTTACAAAAGCTTCCCGAAAGGAACCATCCACATTGTTGGTGTTGATGCTGAGTTAAGTGTTCATAATAAGCACATTGCCTTAGAACTTGATGGTCATTTTTTCGTTTGCCCAGATAATGGTTTAATCTCAATGATTGCCTCTGAAATTCAACCTTCAAAAATTGTAGAAATCAATATTCACGATCGAATTGAAACAAGTTTTCCTGTTCTAGATGTATTTGTAAATGCTGCTTGTTTTATTGCAAGAGGGGGAAATCTTAGTGTAATTGGAAAAGAAATCAAAGAATTTAAAAAAATTACTGAAATTCAACCAAAAGTAAATCATCAGCAAAACCAAATTATTGGGGGCGTTTTATATATTGACAATTATGGAAATGTCATCACGAATATCAGCAAAAAAATGTTTCAAGACATCGGGAAGAATAGAAATTTTACAGTAAGAACCATGAGGCTTTCTTTTAATAAAATATTTAATAAATACAATGAAATTACTGGAGATCTACCTTATGGCTCCTCCACTTTTGAAGGAAATAAATTGGTTTTATTTAATTCAGCAGGATATTTAGAAATTTCCATTTACAGAAGTAGTATTAACACTGTTGGAGGTGCATCAACTTTATTGGGATTAGAATATCGAGATAGAGTAACTATCGATTTCATCTCAGATTCTAAACTAGCTTTTTCAACTTTATCTTAAAAACATGTTTGTAAGAATTGTAAAAATGAGTTTTCACTTAAAATTTATTCCTGAATTTCTTAAAATGTTTGATGAAAAAAAAACACTTATAAAAAGTTCAAAGGGATGTTTAATGCTTGAATTGTACCAAGACAAATCAAATCCAGAAATATTTTTCACCTATTCACATTGGGAAAATGATAATGATTTAGAAAATTATCGAAATTCAACTTTATTTCAAGAAACTTGGACGCAAACCAAAACATATTTTAATGATAAACCACATGCTTGGAGTGTTGATAAATTAGCTTTTCATTAATGTAACAATATATCAATGAATTAATAAAATAATTTACCAAAAACCATCAAACAAAAACTAAAAACTAAAAACCATCAACCAAAAACCATGTACGCCATTTTAAAAAAAGAATTCAATTCGTTTTTTTCATCACCAATTGCTTATTTAGTAATCGGTTTTTTCTTGTTAATTAACGGATTGTTTTTATGGTTTTTTAATGATGATTTCAATATTTTAAATGCTGGATTTGCTGATATTTCTCCCTTTTTTTATTTAACGCCTTGGGTTTTTCTTTTTTTAATTCCTGCAATTACTATGAAAAGTTTTGCTGATGAATTGAACAATGGAACTATCGAAATTCTAAAAACAAAACCGCTTTCTGATTGGAAAATTGTGATGGGCAAGTTTTGGGCTTCATTATTATTGACAATCATTACGATTTTACCAACTTTATTCTATGTCTTCACAGTTTATCAACTCGGAAATCCTATTGGAAATATCGATTTTGGAAGCACAATTGGTTCTTATATTGGAATTCTTTTTTTAGCAGCAACCTACACATCAGTTGGATTATTTACGTCAACATTGTCAAAAAATCAAATTATCTCTTTTATTTTGGGCGTATTTATCACTTTTTTTCTCTTTTATGGTTTTGATGCCATTTCAACCTCTTCTGGAAATAACAGCTTCTGGATTCAAAAAATCGGAATCAATGAGCATTTTAAAAGTATTTCAAGAGGCGTTATTGACACTAGAGATTTGGTTTATTTTGTGAGTGTAACAACTTTCTTTTTATTCATCACTAAAATCTGTTTAGAAAATGACTAAAAAGCTGAAAAATACTATCCTTTTAGCAACCATAATTATTGTATTAAACTTTGTAAGTCAACATTTTTACAAACGTTTTGATTTGACATCTGACAAGCGATTTACACTTTCAAATAACACAAAAAACATACTTTCACCCATCAATAAATCAGTATATATCACTGTTTATTTAGAGGGTGATTTCCCCTCTGAATTTAAGCGTTTACAGGTTGAAACTAGACAATTTTTAGAAGAACTTTCCGCAGAGAATTCAAACATAAAAATCCAATTTGAAAATCCTGAAGATCGACGTGAAGAGTTGATAAAAAAAGGAATGATGCCAAGCCAATTAACGGTTCAAGAAGAAGGAAAACTTTCAAAAGCCATCATTTTTCCTTGGGCTGAAATCAACTTTGAAGAAAAAACAAACTTAGTTTCTTTGTTTCCAAATGCGATTGCAGTTTCACAAGATCAACAATTGGAGAAAGCAATTGAGAATTTGGACTACAGTTTTATCAACGCAATTCATTCAATTTTAGAGAAAAAAAATAAAAAAATTGCAATTATTGTTGGAAATGGTGAATTGCAAGACATTTTTCAATACAGTTATTTGAGTGAAGTTGCAAAAAAATATAAGATGGCAAAATTTACGCTAGATTCTGTGGCAACTAATGCACCTCAAACTTTGCAAGATTTAACCACTTTTGATTTAGCAATTATTGCAAAACCTACAGAACAATTTACTGAAAATGAGAAGTTTGTAATTGACCAATTTATTACGAATGGAGGAAAAACTTTGTGGATGATTGATAATGTGCAAGCGGATCAAGACAGTCTTTATAATGGCGGAAAAATGTTAGCATATCCAAGAGATTTGAACTTGACTGATTTATTATTCTCCTACGGAATTCGAATCAATAACAGTTTAATTAAAGATTTGTACTCAGCAAAAATACCTTTGGCAACTGGAAATATTGGCAATCAACCTCAATTTCAAAATTTTGATTGGTTTTTTCATCCTTTGGTTAATGGAAATCCAAATCACGCTATTACAAAAAACTTAATTCCTGTTCGTTTACAGTTTGCAAATCAAATAGATATCTTAAAAAATAACATCAAAAAAACAGCTTTATTACAAAGTTCAATTTTGACAAAAAAAGTAGGAACACCAACAATTATTGATTTGCAATCAATTGCAGAAAAACCTCAGGAAATTGATTATAAAGATGGAAATCAATTATTTGCAGTTTTGTTAGAAGGCAATTTTAATTCAGGATATAAAAACAGAATAAAGCCATTTAAAACGCCACTGTTCAGGGAAAATTCAATGAATAACAAAATGATTGTAATTGCTGATGGAGATATAGGGAAAAATCAAGTTTTAAAGGGAAAACCTTGTGATTTGGCAAGAGATAAATGGACAAATCAAGAATTTGGAAATAAGGATTTTTTATTGAATTCAATCGATTATTTATTGGATGATGTTGGATTGATGCAATTGCGAAACAAAACTATAAAAATTGCAAAATTAGACCAACAAAAAGCCTATAGAGATAGAGCTTTTTGGCAGTTTTTTAATATGATTTTACCTTTGATTTTATTGTTTGCTTTTGGAATTGTTTTTAATTATTTAAGGAGAAAAAGGTTTGGATGATCGTTGTTAGTTTTTAATTTTTAATTATTAATTATTAATGAAATTTAAAAAAATT
>ERZ888423.1163-NODE-1163-length-23943-cov-9.703659_pt1 | contig 23943 bp, 22 predicted proteins | sample MGYA00520523_ERZ888423 | MGnify/ENA primary metagenome ERZ888423 (study PRJEB32303, sample SAMEA104408611) | aquatic metagenome | biome: Brackish water; feature: Pelagic; material: water | place: Baltic Sea | collected 2014-06-08T10:24:00 | depth 30,27 m ...
TGGTCCTGGTGGTCGCCGCACTGGTGGCCGGCGGTATGGCCGTGCTCCGCAAGCGCTGAGAGCGCCGCGTCAGACCTGATCCGGGTCGGCGACGGCGCGCCGGGCCCGGAACAGCTCGACACCGTTCTGAATCCCCTTCAGCCGCTTGGCACCCGCCGTGGACCAGCGGAACCGGTCGTCATCACTGATCTGACTGTGCGCCGGCCCGGATACCAGCACGGCTCCGGGCCGGGCCACCGAGGTGATCCGGCTGGCCAGGTTGACCGGCCTGCCGAACCAGTCGCCAGCCCGGCTGACCGCCGGCCCGTAGGCCACCCCGACCCTGAGCCTGGGCAGCGATTCGTCGGCTTCCGCCGCCTCGACCAGGGCCAGCACCGCATCCAGCAGTGCGGCGGTGTCCGGGGACACGAACATCACCGCGTCGCCGATCGTCTTGATGAAGCGGACCGGCGGCTGAGCGACGTCGTGGCCCAGTTCGGCGAGCCGGTTGGCCAACTGCTCGAGCTGCTCGGGTGGCACCTCCTCGCCCAGCGCCGTGAAACCGACCAGATCCGCGAACGCCGCACCGACCATCCTGGCCTCCGGCAGCGGCGACCCAGCGGCACGCTCACCGGCTTTGACCGCCTCGGTCTCCAGCGTCCGCCGTAGCTGTAGCAGCAGCAGATCTTCGATCATCGGACCGAGCAGTGGCACCGCGGCACCGGCGAGTGCCGCGGTGCCCCGCGCGGTGTCGAGTTCGCTGGCCCCCGGGTGCAGCACCGCCGCCAGCGCCGCGACGTTCATGACATCGGAGGCATTGGCCAGCCCTTGCGCCAGCACCCGGACCACGGCGAGCATCAGGTCGGGGTCCAACCCCAGATCGAGGAACCGTTTGATGTGCACCGCGGTATTGCCGTCGGACTGCACGAAGAGCGGGGCATCGGGGTCCTCGACATGGGGCAGTCCGGCAGCCCGTTGGAAGCGGGTCAGCTGCTCGAGTTCCAGGCCGGTCTGCTCACTGATCTGACGCGCTGAGACCTGGGAGCCGTCGTCACCCAGCACCCGTCGGGCCGGTAGCAGCATCGGCGACAGCGATGCGCGGATCTCTTCAACGGTGAATCCCTGTTCCAGCAGCCAGTCGAGAAGTTCTGCGCGTTCGGCTCGGGCCGCCGGCACCAGGCCGTCGAGCAGCCCGGAGGATTCGGCGTCGGTCATGACACCGGCGGTCGCCGATTGGCCCAGGGCCGCGCCGCCTCGATCTGACTGCTCAGCGCCAGTAGCGTCGCCTCGTCGGACGGCCGGCCGACGAGTTGCACCGACACCGGCAGGCTTTCGCCGTCGAGGAACCACGGCACCGAGGCCGCCGGCTGGCCCGTGGCGTTGAAGATCGCGCTGAACGGAACCCGGGAGGAGACCAGCCCCAGCGTGGCCACACCGCCGCGGCGCTGGTACTGCCCGATGCGGGACGGGCCGGTCGCGGTTCCCGGGGTGATGAGCACATCGAAATCGTCGAAGAGCGACAGCACCCGCCCGGCTAACGCCGCCTCGGCCGCGCGGACCTTGGCGATCTGCTGCTCGGAGATCAGACCGCCGAGTCGGGCGATCGACCGGGAGCGCGGCTCGAGGCGTTCAGGGTGCGGCAGCTTCTGCACATCCTCGTACATCCCCCGCCACATCCGCGGCAGCACATGCCCGTACATCGCCCACGCCGGATAGTCGGGGTCACGCCAGAGAACCTCATGGCCCAGGTCTCGCAGCAACGCCTCCACCCCATCGAGGGCCCGCTGCTGAGCCCGGCCGACCCGGGCGATGATGGTCGGAGGGAGCTTGGCGCTCAATGCAATTCGAAGCCGGCCGGGTTTACGTGCAGCCGCTTTGACGAACCCCCCGCGGGGGGCCCTCCCGGTGTGGGTGGCGTCGAGGAACAGCGCCGCGTCCTCAACGGTGCGACTCATCGGGCCGTTGACGCTCAACCCGCACCAGGCATCGTCATGTGGGTCCAGCGGCACCCGGTCACGCTGCGGCTTGAGCCCGAACAACCCGCACCAACTCGACGGGATGCGGATCGATCCGGCTCCGTCGGAACCCAGCGCGATCGGGGCCAGCCCGGCCGCTACCGCCGCCCCGCTGCCGCCGCTGCTGCCGCCCGGCGTGTAGGCCAGGTCCCACGGGTTGTGGGTGGCACCGAAGGCGACCGTCTCGGTGAACGGCCACAGCATCATCTCCGGCACCGCCGTCTTGCCCAGGATCACCGCCCCGGCCTCCCTCAGCCGGCGGACCACCTCGGCGTCGGCGGTGGCGGCGGCATCGAACGCACTGCTGCCGAAACAGGTGAACTCACCGGCGACATCGACGTCATCCTTGATCGCGATCGGCACGCCGAGGAAGGGAAGCCGCTCACCGGCGTCGAGTCGCTCCTGGGCGGCCGCCGCCTCGCGCCGGGCACTCTCGGCCAGCACCACCCGATAGCTGCGAAGCTCGCGGTCCAATCGGAAGATGCGTTCGAGATACCGCTCGAGTAACACGGGTGCGGTGATCGCGCCGGCAGCCAGCATCCGGGCCTGCTCGGCGGCGCCGGCGAAGGCGATATCGGTGGCATCCACTCGCCGAAGCGTAGCCGCTGGGTCGGCGTGAAAACCGATACGGTGGTCGGCATGCCCTGTGTGTTCTGCGAGATCGTCGCCGAGACCGCTCCGGCCATCCGGGTCTACGAGGACGACGACTACCTCGGTTTCCTGGACATCCGGCCGTTCACCCGGGGTCACACCCTGGTGATCCCCAAGGCGCACAGCGTCGACCTCACCGACACCCCGCCGCAGACCCTGGCCGGGATGCTGACCGTGGGCCAGCGCATCGCGCGGGCCACCCGGTCCTCGGGACTGGCGGCGACCGGCAACAACGTGGCGATCAACGACGGCAGGTCGGCCTTCCAGTCGGTGTTTCACATCCACCTGCACGTGATCCCGCGACGCGACGGCGACAAGCTGTCCTTCGCCAAGGGCGTGCTGCTGCGTCGCGATCGCGACCGGGAGTCCACCGGTGCGATCCTGCGCGAGGCGCTGGCGGCCTCGACGTGAGCGCGCTCGCCGATAGGGCGCTGGGGCTTTTCGTGCGGGTGCACGACGGGCTCTACCAGCGCAGCCGCGGCTGGATCGGACACCGCATCCCCGGCGCACCGAACAGCCTGCTGCTGCACACCGTCGGCGCCAGGACCGGCCTGCCGCGGACCAACTCGCTGTCCTACGCCCGGGACGGCTCGGCGAAGAACTCGGCCTATCTGGTGGTGGCGTCCAACGGTGGTGACCGCCGGGCACCTGGCTGGTACCACAACCTCAAGGCCCGGCCCGATGTGCAGATCAACGTCGGCCCACGGCGGTTTGCGGTCACCGCCACCGTCGTGCTGCCGGAGGACCCGGACTACGCCCGGCAGTGGCGGATCGTCAACGCCAACAACGCCAACCGCTACGACGGATATCAGGCCCGAACCAGCAGGCCGATCCCGATCATTCGACTCAGCCCCTGAGACCGGCACGAATGGCGGCGTCGTTCAGCACCGCATCCAGCATGGCCGGGGTGAGCCGGCCGGTGAACATGTTCTGCTGGCTGGGGTGGTAGCAGCCCAGCAGCAGCAGACCCGACGGGAACCGCACCACCACTTCGTGACCGAATTTCGCTTTCGGGATCGTCTCCTCACCCACCAGTCGCAGCGCGGCCTGCCACGCAAAACCACCCAGCGCCACGATCACTCGCACGTAGGGCGAGACCAGCCGCCACTCGGCGTCCAGCCAGGGCGCACAGGTCGAGCGCTCCGCCGGAGTGGGGGCATTGCCGGGCGGGGCGCAGCGAACCGCGGCGACCACCCGAATATCGTTGGCCGCCAGACCATCTGCGGCATCGACACTGCGCGGCGAGTTGACCAGGCCGGCGCGGTGCAGGGCGGCGAACAACTGGTCACCGGACCGGTCGCCGGTGAACACCCGACCGGTCCGGTTGGCGCCGTGCGCGGCCGGGGCCAGTCCGAGGATCAGGATGGCCGGCCGCGGCGAACCCCAACCGGTCACCGGCCGGCCCCAATAGGGCTGTTCGGCGAACGCGCGGCGCTTGACCTCTGCCACCTCCTCCCGCCAGTCCACCAGCCGGGGACAGGCCCGGCAGACGCTGACGACGGCGTCCAGGGCGGGGATATCGGCCGCTGCGGCGGCCAGTTCCGCCACCTCGACGCCATCCCGGGCGACCGGCGTGGCGGCGGTGGCGGGATCGCCCGGCCAGCCGGACCCGGGCGGGACGGGTGACACGAACGGCGCACCGGTGCGCGGGTGCGGCCGGGGTGTCATCGCCTGAATCTAAGCTGGCGCCGGTGGGAACGTCGCGGGTGCCGGGTCTGTTGATCCTGTCCTCGGCATTCCTGGCCGCCGCGGGCAACGGCATCTCGCTAGTCGCCTTTCCGTGGTTGGTGCTGCAACGCACCGGCAGCGCCACCGAGGCGTCCATCGTGGCCGGGGCGGGCACCCTGCCGTTGTTGTTCGCCACCCTGGTGGCCGGCACGGCGGTGGACTTCCTCGGCAGGCGCCGGGTCGCCATGCTCGCCGATGCGATGTCGGCGCTGTCGGTGGCTGCGATCCCGGTCCTGGTGCTGACCCTGGGCGCCGGGGTGCTCAACACCGCGGTGCTGGCGGGTCTGGCCGCCCTCGGCGCCTTCTTCGATCCGGCCGGTATGACCGCTCGGCTGTCGATGCTGCCGGAGGCGGCGCGGCGGGCGAACTGGACCCTGGACCGCGCCAACAGCGTCTACGAGGCGGCGTTCAACCTGGCCTACATCACCGGACCCGGTATCGGCGGTCTGCTGATCGCCACCCTCGGTGGTGTCAACACCATGTGGGTCACCGCCGCCGCCTTCATCCTGTCGATCCTGGCGATGGCGGTGCTGCGCCTGCACGGCGCCGATCGGCCCGAGCCCGAGGACCGACCCGAGGGGGTGGTCTCCGGGGTGCTGGAGGGCTTGCGCTTCGTCTGGCGAAACCGGGTACTGCGCACCCTGGGCCTGATCGAACTCGCCGTCACCGGCCTGTACCTGCCGATGGAGAGTGTGCTGTTTCCCAAGTACTTCAGCGATCGCAACGAGCCGGCCCAACTCGGCTGGGTGCTGATGGCACTGTCGATCGGTGGACTCATCGGGGCGCTGAGTTGGACCGTGCTGTCCCGAATCGCCCGCAAGCGCACCACGGTTCTGACCGCGGTCGCCACCTTCGGGACCGGTGCGACCATCATCGCCTTCCTGCCACCGCTGCCGGTGATCCTGGTGCTGTCGGTCGTCATCGGGCTGGTGTACGGACCCATCGGCCCGATCTACAACTCGGTGATGCAGACCCGAACGCCCAGCCAGATGCGCGGCCGGGTGGTCGGGGTGATGACATCGATGGCCTACGCCGCGGGCCCGGTCGGCTTCATCATCGCCGGACCGCTGGTGGACGTCTTCGGGCTCACGACGGCATTCCTGGCGCTGGCGCTGCCGGTGCTGCTGATCGCCATCACCTGTGTGTGGGTTCCGGCGCTGCGGGAGCTGGACCGGGATCCGGCCGACGGCTGAGCGCTGCCCACTTTCATCGGGTGGCGGTACCCGTGCTGTTCCGCCACCGCCATACCCGGTTGCGCCGCCGGTTCGGGGTGCCCTCGGGCCGGCCGCCGGGTTCGGCGCCGGGCCTACGATTGACCCCGTGAACCCCGCGCTCGCCGGCCTTGTCGCCGCACTGCCCGACGGCGTCGTCGTCACCGATCCCGACATCCTGGCTTCCTACCGTCACGACCGCGCGGCGGATCCTGGCGCCGGGACCCCGATGGCGGTGGTCCGGCCGTCCACCACCGAGGAGGTGCAGCAGGTGCTGCGGTGGGCCGGCGCCCACCGCATCCCGGTTGTCCCGCGGGGTGCGGGCAGTGGGCTCTCCGGCGGCGCGACGGCCCTCGACGGCGGCATCGTGCTGTCGACCGAGAAGATGCGCGAGATCACCGTCGACCCGGTCACCCGCACCGCCGTCGTCCAGCCGGGCCTGCTCAACGCCGAGGTCAAGAAGGCCGTCGCCGAGCACGGGCTGTGGTATCCGCCGGATCCGTCGTCCTATGAGATCTGCAGTATCGGCGGCAATGTCGCCACCAACGCCGGTGGTCTGTGCTGTGTGAAATACGGCGTCACCACCGATTACGTACTGGGTCTGCAGGTGGTGCTGGCCGACGGCACCGCGGTCCGCCTCGGCGGCCCGCGCCTGAAGGATGTGGCCGGGCTGAGTCTGACCAAGTTGTTCGTCGGCAGCGAGGGCACCCTCGGGGTGGTGACCGAGGTGACCCTGCGACTGCTCCCGCCGCAGCACACCTCGGCGACGGTGGTCGCGACGTTCGACTCGGTGCAGGCGGCGGCCGGTTCCGTAGTGGCCATCACCGGAAAGATCCGCCCGTCGATGCTGGAGTTCATGGACGCCGTCGCGATCAACGCCGTCGAGGACAAGCTCAAGATGGGTCTGGATCGCGGCGCCGCGGCGATGATGGTGGCCGCCTCCGACGACCGCGGGCCGGCCGGGGCCGAGGATGCCGAGTTCATGGCCCGGGTCTTCACCGAAGCCGGTGCCACGGAATGCTTCTCGACCGCCGACCCGGTGGAGGGTGAGGCCTTCGTCGCGGCCCGCCGCTACGCGATCCCGGCGGTGGAGGCCAAGGGCTCACTGCTTCTCGAGGATGTCGGGGTGCCGCTGCCTGCGCTGGCCGACCTGGTCGCCGGGGTGGCCACGATCGCCGCCGAAGCCGACCTCACGATCTCGGTAATCGCGCACGCCGGCGATGGCAACACCCACCCGCTGATCGTCTACGACGCCGCCGACGCCGCCATGACGGCGCGGGCCCAGAAAGCCTTCGGCGACATCATGGACCTCGCGGTCGGCCTCGGCGGCACCATCACCGGCGAACACGGGGTCGGCAGGCTGAAGAAGCCGTGGCTGGCCGGGCAGCTGGGGCCGGAGGCGATGGAACTCAACCGCCGCATCAAGAACGCCCTGGATCCGGACGGGATTCTCAATCCGGGGGCGCTTGTTTAATCCATCGAGTGAGGAATCCCGCAGGGACCTACTCGACGTTTTCCTGCCAGATTCCTCACTCGCGGGGCGGCTCGGCCCCCTTGACGGATCGACGCTCATGTCGTAACTATGAGACATGACTGCCGATGTGTCTCAGGCCGCCCGATTCGAGCTGCGGGCCGGCGAAGGCTGGGCTGACCCGTGGCCGATGTACACGGCGCTGCGAGACCACGACCCGATGCACCACGTCGTGCCCGGCAAAGCGGCCGACGACTACTGGGTGCTGTCCCGGCATGCCGATATCTGGGCCGCGGCCCGCGACCACGAGACGTTCTCCTCCGCCGGCGGCCTGACCGTCGCCTACAACGAACTCGAACTGATCGGTCTGGCCGACAACCCGCCGATGGTCATGCAGGACCCACCGGCCCACACCGAGTTCCGCAAGCTCGTCGCGCGCGGGTTCACCCCGCGCCAGGTAGAGGCGGTGGAGCCCAAGGTCCGCGAGTTCGTCATCGACCGGATCGAACGGCTTCGCGATGCCGGCGGAGGGGACATCGTCGCCGAGTTGTTCAAGCCGCTGCCGTCGATGGTCGTCGCGCACTACCTCGGCGTGCCCGATGCCGACCGGGCGCGGTTCGACGGCTGGACCGAGGCCATCGTGGCGGCCTCGACCGAAGCCGGCGGGGTAGCCGTGGCCAGCGATGCCGTGCTGGAGATGATGGGTTATTTCGCCGGGCTGATCGAGCGTCGGCGCACCGATCCCGGCGACGACACCGTCTCGCATCTGGTGGCCGCCGGACTCGGCGCCGACGGCGACACCGCCGGCCTGCTGTCAATCCTGGCCTTCACCTTCACCATGGTCGCCGGGGGTAACGACACCACCACCGGATTGCTCGGCGGCGCGGCGCAACTGCTCACCCGGAACCCCGATCAGCGGCGCATGCTGATCGAGGACCCCGCCTTGATCGGCGATGCCGTCGAGGAGTTCCTGCGGCTGACCTCACCGGTCCAGGGCCTGGCCCGCACCGTGACCGCGGACGTCACCATCGACGGCCGCACCATCCCCACGGGGCGAAAGGTGTTGCTGCTGTATGCCTCGGCCAACCGCGACGAACGCCAGTACGGCCCCGACGCGGCCGAACTCGATGTGACCCGCCGGCCGCGCAACATTCTGACCTTCAGCCACGGGGCGCACCACTGCCTGGGTGCCGCCGCAGCCCGGATGCAGTCCCGGGTCGCGTTGACCGAACTGCTGGCGCGCTGCCCCGACTTCGAGGTCGACGAATCCGGGATCGTCTGGGCCGGAGGCAATTACGTGCGTCGGCCGGTGTCGATGCCGGTTCGGGTCCACTAGCCGGCATGGCGGACTGGCTGGGTTCCCGGCGAACCGACGCCGCCTGCGACCGGATTCTCGACGTCGCCGGTGAACTGTTCGCCGGACGCGGGGTGGCGGCGGTGGGAATGAACGACATCGCCCGGGCGGCGGGCTGTTCGAGGGCCACGCTGTACCGGTACTTCGAGAACCGTGAGGCCCTGCACACCGCCTACGTGCACCGGGAGGCCCGCGCGCTGAACCGCCGACTCGCCGGTCTGGTCGGTGCCGTCGCCGACCCGCACGAACGGCTGCTCACCGCGCTGACCCAGGCGCTGGCGATGGTCCGGGAGAGTCCGGCCCTGTCATCCTGGTTCGCCCGTACGGCGATCGGAGCCGAGGCGGCCGAGGAGTCCGCCGTGGTGCAGTCGATGACCGCCGGTTTCCTGATGTCGCTGGACGGCGACGACGTGGCGGCGGCACAGCGGCGGGCACGCTGGCTGGTCCGGGTGCTCACCTCGTTCCTGACCGTGCCCGGCCGGGACGCCGACGACGAACGGGCGATCCTGGCGGAGTTCGTGGTGCCGCTGATGCTGGCTAGGAGCGCACCCGGGTGAACCGGTGCAGCACCCAGGCCACCGGGATCGTCAGCAGCATCGTGACAGCGAACAGGCCGAGCATCGACCCGGTGTAGACCCTCCAGTGCAGCACCTCGACCATGGCGATCTCCATCAGGATCAGATGCACCAGGAAGATCTCGTAGGAGATCTCCCCGAGCCACACCATCGGCCTGCTGGACATCAGCCGCGCATACCAGCCGCCGGGGGCACGGCCCGCCGCATCAGAGCCGCCCAACGCCAGCGGGGCGACGACCAGGGTGGCGATCACCGCGTAGAACACGATCTTCACCACCGCCTGGGCCAGTCCGGCCGGCGAGGTCGTCGGTTCCCCGGCGATCGGCGTCGAGGCGATCAGGTAGCACACCAGCGCCAGTGGCACCGCGACGAACCCGTAGACCCGGACTCCCATGGCGGCCAGCACCGTCAGCATCATGCCGCCGATGAACCAGGCCAGATAGCCGGGAAGCCACAACCGCGCACCATCGGGCAGGAAATCGGTGGTGTGCACCAACACCATCCAGGCCGGGCTGAGCAATGCCAACCCGCCGAGGCCGGCCAGCAGCAGACCGGGCCGCCACCGACGCCGGCACAGCACCGTCAGCAACAGATACGCCAACAACGGCAGCGCCACATAGAACGCCACCTCGACGGCCAGGCTCCACATCTGGGTGAGGCCCTGGTGCAGCAGCGCGAACATGTAGTTGTCGGTATAGATCTGGGTGAGCGTCAGATTGCGGAACAGGCCCCACCAACTGTGTCCGGGATTGGGCCCGCCCTCGCGGAAGTGATAGATCAGGTAGGCCACCAGCACGGTCACCACATAGGCCGGCATGATCCGCCGCACCCGGTGCCAGGCGTAGCGGCTCAGCGACGGCCCGGCCTTTCCGGCCGCCGCCGAACGGACCCACGGACCGAACAACAGGTATCCCGACAGCACGAAGAAGATCGGCACCCCGATCTCCATCCGTGAATAGAAGACCCCGATGAAACCGTGGGTGTACAGGCCGGTGGTGTAGGCCGCGTGGGTGGCCACCACCAGCAGTGCGGCCAGAGCGCGGACCCCGGTGAGTGCGGGGACCCGGTCGACACCGGAGACGGCTTCCAGGCCACCCTGGTCGATCTGGCCGCCGGCGGTCATGGCTCGGCGGGAGTCATGACTGCGGGCGGCGCGGCTTACCGGAGCGGTCGGGTTTGAGGTCGATCAGCACGCCCTGGATACGGGTGTTCTCCAACTTCTTCCAGGCCTCTTTGGGAAGCCTGGCCGGCAGTTCCACCAGCGAATGGTCCACCTTGATCGTGATGTGTCCGAAGTCGCTGCGGTGCAGACCGCCCTCGTTGGCGATGGCTCCGACGATCGCGCCCGGGTTGACCTTGTGCCGCTTACCGACTGCGATGCGGTAGGTGGCCAGGTCGTCGCGGACCCTGCGGGGCGCACGCTGCGGGCGATCGGCGCGCTCTTCGCGCTCGCGGCGTTTCTCCGGCGGCGGCTCGGTCAGCAGGAACTCCGCGCCGTCGCGGTGCAGTACCGCCAGCGCGGCGGCGATATCGGCCATCGGCACGTCGTTGTCGCGTTCGTAATCCTCGATCAGCCGGCGGAACACCTCGAAGCCGGGGGCGTTGAGAGCGTCGCTGATCGCGTCGCGAAACTTCTGCACTCGCTGGGCGTTGACGTCCTCCACCGACGGCAGCTGCCCCTCGACCAGCTTCTGGCGGGTGACCCGCTCGATCGAGTTCAGCAAGTGACGTTCGCGCGGGGTGACGAACAGCAGCGCCGTGCCCGAACGACCGGCCCGGCCGGTGCGCCCGATCCGGTGCACGTAGGACTCGGGGTCGTGCGGGATGTCGAAGTTCACCACATGCGAGATGCGCTCGACGTCAAGGCCTCTGGCAGCCACGTCGGTGGCCACCAGGATGTCGATCGAGCCGTCCTTGAGTGCAGCGATGGTGCGTTCGCGCACCGCCTGCGGAATGTCGCCGTTGATGGCCGCCGCCGCGAATCCGCGTGCCCGCAGCTTCTCGGCGACTTCCTCGGTAGCCTGCTTGGTCCGGACGAAGACGATCATCGCGTCGCCCTGCTCGACCTCCAGCAGCCGGGTCAACGCGTCCATCTTGCGCGGATAGGAGACCTGGAAGTAGCGCTGGGTGATGTTCTCGGCGGTCTGGGTCTTCGACTTGACCGTCACCTCGACCGGATCGTGCAGGTACTTGCTGGTGATCTTCTTGATACCCGGCGGCATGGTCGCCGAGAACAAGGCGACCTGTTTGTATTCGGGGGTGTCGGCCAAGATGCGTTCGACGTCCTCGGCGAAACCCATCTGCAACATCTCGTCGGCCTCGTCGAGCACCAGGTAGTCAAGGTGCGACAGGTCCAGGCTGCCCTTTTCCAGGTGGTCGATCACGCGGCCGGGTGTCCCCACGACTACCTGCGCGCCGCGTTTGAGACCGGCCAACTGCGGGACGTAGGAGGAGCCACCGTAGATCGGCAGTACGTTGACCTTCAGATGCGCGCCGTAGCGGCTGAACGCCTCGGCCACCTGCAGGGCCAACTCCCGCGTCGGAGCGAGCACCAGAGCCTGGGTCAGCTTGCTGGCGGTGTCGATCTTGGACAGGATCGGGATCGCGAAGGCGGCGGTCTTGCCGGTTCCGGTCTGGGCCAGACCGACTACATCCGAGCCGGCCATCAGGGCCGGGATGGTCGCGGCCTGGATGGCTGACGGGGACTCGTAGCCCACATCGGCGACAGCCTTCAGCACGCCAGGATGAATCTGCAGTTCGGCGAACGTATTTGCCGGCGGGTCAGGGGTTGTCATTGCGCTGTGAGTCTAGTGCCTGTGCGCGTGGCTCCCGGTTGGCCGGGGTTGCGGACGGTACCGTGCCCGGATGTGTGGGATCGGCTGAGGACTGCGGCGGTAGGAATCGTGGTGTCCGCCGCACTGTCAGCCTGCGGCTCAGGGGATTCGACGGTGTCCAAGACCCCGCTACCCTCGACCTCCGGGGCGGCCGCCCCCGAGGCCCCGGCCCCGCCGGCCGAACCGCCGCCACCCGGCCCCCCGGCACCGGATCCCTGCGCGGTGAACCTGACCTCGCCGGCGATCGCCGAAGCCGTTTCGGAACTGCCCCGCGACCCGCGCAGCCGGCAGGGCTGGAACCCCGAGCCGATCGCGGGCAACTACAACGAGTGCGCGCCGCTGTCGGCGGTGATCGTCAAGGCCAACACCAACGCCGCGAATCCCAATACCCGCGCGGTGCTGTTCCATCTCGGCAAGTACATCCCCACCGGAGTCCCGGACACCTACGGGTTCAACGGGATCGACGCCGCCCAGAGCACCGGCGATACCGTCGCGCTGAGCTACGCCGGCGGGATGGGCCTGCAGAGCGTCGTGAGATTCCGCTGGAACGGCGCCGGGGTCGAGCTCATCGGGAACACCCGCTGAGGGCACGTTCGCTATAGGGTCGTCCGATATGAACCCTGACGCCGACGCCCGATTCGAGATCCTGCCCGCCGCGGGTATCTGACGGCGATGCTGGGGATCCTGGTCGCGCACGCCCTGGCGGCGGCGTTGGCTCCCCTGCTGGTCATGCGGCTCGGCCGGCGGGCGTTCTACCCGCTGGCACTGGTTCCGCTGGCGTCGCTGGGGTGGGTGCTGGCGCACTGGCCCGGCCCGGAGCGCCGGGTCGACATCACCTGGGTGCCGCAGCTGTCGATGAATATCGCTCTGCGCTTCGATCAGCTCACGGCAATCATGAGCGTGCTGGTGCTGGGCGTCGGCGCGCTGGTGCTGTTCTACTGCGCGGAATACTTCCACCACCGCGACGGGCACACCGAGAACCGGTTGCCCAGCTTCGCCGCCGAACTGGTCGCCTTCTCCGGTGCGATGTTCGGTCTGGTGATCTGCGATAACGCACTGCTGCTCTACCTGTTCTGGGAGCTGACCACGGTGCTGTCGTTCCTGTTGGTCGGGCACTACGCCGAGCGGGCGGTCAGCCGCGCCGCGGCCATGCAGGCGCTGCTGGTCACCACCTTCGGCGGACTGGCGATGCTGGTCGGTGTCATCATCGTCGGCCAGCACGCGGGTACCTACCTGCTCTCCGAATGGGTGGCCACCCCGCCAGGCGGTACCGCGGTCGCGGTCGGCGTCGTCCTGATCATCGTCGGCGCGTTGTCGAAATCGGCCATCGTGCCCTTCCACTTCTGGCTTCCCGGCGCCATGGCGGCGCCCACCCCGGTCAGCGCGTACCTGCACGCCGCGGCGATGGTCAAGGCGGGCGTCTACCTGATCGCCCGTCTGACACCGGGTTTCGCGGACTCGCCCGGCTGGCGGCCGACCATCGTCACGCTCGGGGTGGTCACGATGGTGCTGGCCGGCTGGCGGGCGGTGCGCGAGTACGACCTCAAACTGATCCTCGCCTTCGGCACCGTCAGTCAGCTGGGTTTCCTGGTGGTGCTGGTCGGATGCGGCGGCCGCGACACCATGCTGGCGGGTCTGGCCATGCTGTGTGCGCACGCCCTGTTCAAGGCCGCACTGTTCATGGTGGTGGGAATCATCGACCACGCGACCGGCACCCGCGACATCCGGCGACTGGGCTGGCTGGGTAACCGGCTGCCGGGGTTGTTCGTGATCGCCGCGACGGCAACTGCCAGCATGGCCGCCCTGCCTCCGTTCCTCGGTTTCGTCGGCAAGGAGGCGGCCTTCGACGCCATCCAGCACAGCGGCGCCCTGGGCCCCTGGGCGCCGGTGGTGCTGGCCGCCGTGGTCATCGGCTCGGTGTTCACCACCGTCTACAGCCTGCGATTCCTATGGGGCGCCTTCGCGCGCAAGGGACTTCCCGCACCGACCCGCCTGGTGGCCGGTCTGCACCGGCCCGCGCCGGTGTTCCTGGTCTCCCCGGCGGTGCTGGCCGCCGCAGGATTGACCGCGGGCCTGCTGGCCGGCCGGCTGGACACCGTCCTAGCCGGCTACGCAGCAACCGTCACGCCCTATGGCGCCACGGACGGCGACTACCACCTCGCGCTGTGGCACGGCCTGAACCTGGCGCTGCTGCTGTCGGCGCTGGTGCTCGGACTGGGCGCCGCGGAGTTCTTCGGCCGGTCGCGACTACGCCGGGTGCGCGACCCGAGATTCCTTCCGCTGGGCAATGCCGACCGCGCGTTCGACGCGGTCGTTCGTGGCGCCGACGTCGCCTCGCTGCGGCTGACCGGGATCACCCAGCGCGGCTCACTGCCGATCACCCAGGCGACGATCCTGACGACCCTGGTGCTGCTGCCGACGGCGGTATTGCTGCTGGGCGCCCGCGACCGGCCGCAGTTCAGCCTGGCGAATTCGGTACTGCAGCCGATCGTCGGCCTGTTGATCCTGGCCGCCGGAATCGCGGCGCCGATGATGCGCAACCGGTTGGCCGCGGTACTGGTGGTGGGGATGACCGGCTATGGCTGCGGAGTGATCTTCGCCCTGCACGGCGCACCCGATCTCGCACTGACCCAGTTCCTGGTCGAGACGCTGATGCTGGCCATCTTCGTCCTGGTGCTGCGCGCGCTGCCGGCCGAGGCCGACGACGGCGGCGAGCCCCGCTACCGGCTCCCGCGCGCCCTACTGGGCATCGCCGTCGGCGCCGCCGTCGCCACACTGGCGGCGTACGCCAAGGCCGCCCGCAGCACCACCCCGATCGCGGAGTTGCTGCCCGACGCGGCCTACTACCGCGGCCACGGCGCCAACACCGTCAACGTGCTGCTGGTCGACATCCGCGCCTGGGACACCCTCGGGGAGATCTCGATCCTGGTGGTGGCTGCCACCGGCGTGGCCTCACTGGTGTTCCGGCACCGCCGGTTCGGATCTGCACCACGGCTACCGGTCGGCTCGGAAACCGCTGCCGCACAGCGTATTCGAACGTCGAGTACTCGAACTCCACGCGCCGACACCTACAGTCCCGCCGCCGGTGACACCACCTGGCTGCGGGGCAGCGATGTGAGAGACCCGAGTCAACGGTCGCTGGTGCTGGAGGTCGCGACCAGGCTGATCTTCCCGTTGATGATGGTGCTCAGCGTGTACTTCTTCTTCACCGGCCACAACACCCCCGGCGGCGGTTTCGCCGGCGGACTGACCGCCGGCCTGGCACTGTTCCTGCGCTACCTGGCCGGCGGGCGTTACGAACTGGGCGAGACGTTGCCGTTCGACGCGGGCAAGATCCTCGGGCTCGGTCTCGCGTTATCGGCCGGGACGGCGGTCGCCTCGATGCTGCTGGGCGCGCCCGCGCTGTCCTCGGCGCTGATCGAGCTGCAGGTACCGGTGCTGGGCACCGTCAAATTCGTCACCGCATTGTTCTTCGACCTCGGGGTGTATCTCATCGTGGTCGGACTGGTGCTCGACGTGCTGCGCAGTCTCGGCGCCCGGGTCGACGTCGAGTTGGCCGAGTCCCAACCCCGCCCGGAGGTGCGGCGATGATCGCCGAACTGGTGGCCCTGCTGGTCATCGGCGGACTCACCGCATGCGGGGTCTACCTGCTGCTGTCGCGCAACCTGACCCGGATGCTGCTGGGACTGCTGCTGGTCAGCAACGCCGTCAATCTGCTGCTGCTCGACGTCGGCGGACCGGCGGGCAATCCCCCGGTGCGCGGACGCACAAGTGGCACCGAGACCACCACCGCCGACCCGCTGGCGCAGGCGATGATCCTGACCGCCATCGTGATCACGTTGGGGGTGGCGTCCTTCATCCTCGCGCTGATCTACCGCTCCTACCGGTTGACCACCGATGAGGACCTGCCCAACGATCCCGAGGACACCCGGGTCGCCGAACTGGCCGAGGCCGACCTGGCCGGGTTCGAGGCGGACCGGCCGGGTACCGCCCGAGACCTGCAACGCAGCTACCCCGACACCGACGAGCCCGATGAACTCGACGCGCTCCCCGGCACGGAGGGCTCGCGGTGAGCACCCTGATCCCGTTGCCGGTGCTGATTCCGCTGCTCGCCGCCGCGCTGACGTTGTTCGCCGGACGGACACCGCGGTTGCAGCGGGCGATCACCCTGCTCGCGCTGAGCGCGGTGCTGGCGGTCAGCGTCGCGCTGCTGGTCCAGACCGACCGGTTCGGAACCCAGGCGTTGCATGTCGGGGGCTGGGGGCCCACCGAGGCCGGTCTCGGCCCGCTGGGCATCACCCTGGTCGTCGACCGGTTGTCGGCGCTGATGCTGGTGATATCGGCGATCGTGTTGCTCGCGGTGGTGTTCTACGCGATCGGCCAGGGCATCCGCGACGGCGACGATCGCCAGCCGGTGTCGATCTTCCTGCCCACCTATCTGGTGCTGTCGGCGGGGGTGTGTATCGCATTCCTGGCCGGTGACCTGTTCAACCTGTTCGTCGGCTTCGAGGTGCTGTTAGCGGCGAGCTTCGTGCTACTCACCCTCGGTGCCAGTCGGGAACGGGTACGGGTCGGCGTCTCCTATGTGATGGTGTCGATGCTGTCCTCGGTCATCTTCCTGACCGGGCTGGCGCTGGTGTACGGGGCGGCCGGAACGCTGAACATGGCGGAGTTGTCGGTCCGCCTGCGCGATGTCGACACCGGCACCCGCAGCGCGCTGTTCGCGGTGCTGCTGGTGGCCTTCGGCATCAAGGCGGCGGTCTTCCCGCTCTCGAGTTGGCTGCCCGACTCCTACCCCACCGCCCCGGCCCCGGTGACCGCGGTGTTCGCCGGCCTGCTCACGAAAGTCGGTGTCTACGCGATCATTCGGGCGCACTCGTTGCTGTTCGCCGACGGTGGGCTCAACCCGGTGCTACTGGTCGCCGCGCTGCTGACCATGGTGGTCGGCATTCTCGGCGCGATCGCCCAGACCGATATCAAAAGGCTGCTGTCGTTCACGCTGGTCAGCCATATCGGCTACATGGTCTTCGGGGTGGCGCTGTCCAGCCAGCTGGGCATGTCCGGGGCCATCTACTACGCCGCGCACCACATCGTCGTACAGACCACCCTGTTCCTGGTCGTCGGCCTGATCGAACGACAGGCCGGCGCGTCGACACTGTCCCGGCTCGGCGGGCTGGCCGCGGCCAGCCCCTTGCTGGCTTTCCTGTACATCGTTCCTGCGCTCAACCTCGGAGGCATTCCGCCGTTTTCGGGTTTCATCGGCAAAGTCGCTCTGCTGCAGGCCGGAACCGGGGACGGCTCGGTGCTGGCCTGGCTTCTGGTCGGCGGCTCGGTGCTGACCAGTCTGCTCACCCTGTACGTGGTGATGCGGGTGTGGTCCAAGGCATTCTGGCGGGCCCGCGACGACGCACCCGAGGGAGAACTCGCCGACGTGGCGCCGTCGGCCCTGATCGACCAGACCGATGACACCGATGACATCGCCTTCACCGACCGCGAAGACGTCGGCCGCATGCCGTTGGGCATGCTGGTTCCCACCATGGCGCTGATCGCCGTGGGCCTGGCCCTGACGGTCGCGGCCGGCCCGATCTTCGGCTACAGCGACCGGGCCGCCGAACAGGTGCTCGACCCGGCGCAGTACGTCAGCGCTGTCCTGGGGACACACACGTGACCCGCCAGCGTCTTCTGCGGGCGACGACCGTCGCCTGGCTGGTGGCGGTGTGGCTGCTGCTGTGGGGAACCCTGTCGGCCGCCAACGTGCTCTCCGGTCTGGCGGTCGCGCTGGTCATCACGTTCCTGCTGCCGCTGCCGACGGTGCCGGTACAGGGGAAGCCGCACCTGCTGGCGGTGCTTCGCCTGCTACTCAACGTGAACTGGTGGCTGGTGCGCTCCTCGATACAGGTCGCCTGGCTGACCCTGCGGCCGGGCCCGCCGCCGCGGGCCGCCGTGCTGCGGGCCCGGCTGAACCTCAAGTCCGATCTGGTGCTGGCACTCGGGGTCAACATCCTCAACCTCACTCCGGGGACCCTGGTGCTGGAAATCGACCAGGCGCGGCGTCTGGTCTATGTGCACGTGCTCGGCGTCGGCTCGCCGGGATCCGTCGACGCGTTCTACACGCAGGTGACCGACCTGGAGCGGCTGCTGGTAAACGCCTTCGAACGCGACGCCGACTGGCAGCCGGTTGCACGGGATTCCGAGGAAGGGGCCCAGCGATGACATGGGTGTGGGTGGCCGCCGGGGTGATGCTGACCCTGGCGGCGGTGCTGACCATGACGAGGATTCTGATCGGACCGAGCACATTGGACCGGCTGATCGGGGTGGACACCACCGTCGCGGTCACCATGTGCGGTATCGCCACCTGGGCGGCCTACAGCCTGGACACCACGGTGACCTACAGCCTGGCCGCACTCGCCCTGATCAGTTTCGTGGGATCGGTCAGCATCGCCCGGTTCCGGGTGCCCGACATCAGGGACGGCCGATAATGAACGTCCTGGATATCCTCACCGCCGCACTGGTGCTCGGCGGGTCGGCGCTGGCCCTGACCGCCGCGATCGGACTGCTGCGCTTTCCCGACACCCTGAGCCGTATGCATGCGGCCACCAAACCTCAGGTCCTGGGCCTGCTGCTGGTGCTGGCCGGCGCCGCGATCCAACTGCGCGGCAACGTCGACACCGGAATGATCGTGCTGACCGGGATCTTCACCCTGATCACCGCGCCGGTGATCGGCCAACGGGTCGGACAACTTGCCTACCGCGAGCACAACGTGCGCGAGGATCTGCTGATGTCCGACGCCATCCGGGATCGCGCCGACGAGGGCGAGTGAGGTCGTGATGGACCTCACGCCGATCGATCGACTGGCCCGGATCGTCGGTCCCACTCATATCAGCACCGACCCCGACGTACTGGCCGGCCGCAGTGTCGACTGGACCGGCCGGTACCGGGGGAAGGCGCGAGCTTTGGTCCGACCGGCCGACGCCGGCGAAGTCGCGGCGGTGTTGGGCGTCTGCCGGGATACCGGAACACCGGTCACCGTCCAGGGCGGGCGCACCTCACTGGTGGCCGGGGCCGTGCCCGAACACGATGACGTGCTGCTGTCCACCGAACGGCTCACCGAGATGGGCACTGTCGATCGGCTGGACCGCCAGGTCCGGGTCGGGGCGGGGGTGACGCTGGCAGCGGTTCAGCGCGCGGCCGCATCAGCGGGCCTTCTGGTGGGCGTTGACCTGGCGGCGCGGGACTCGGCCACCATCGGCGGGATGGCCGCGACCGATGCCGGCGGCCTACGGACCGTGCGCTACGGAAACATGGCGGCCCAGGTGCTGGGCTTACAGGTCGCACTGCCCGATGGATCGATACTGCACCGCGCTTCCGTTGTGCGACAGGACAACACCGGCTACGACCTGCCTGCGTTGTTCGTCGGTTCGGAGGGCACCCTCGGGGTGATCACCGCGGTGGACCTGCGCCTGTATCCGGTTCCGGCGCACCGCGTCACCGCGCTGTGCGGGTTCGAGGATCTACCGGCCCTGGTGTCTGCCGGACGGACGTTCCGCGATATCGACGGAATCGCCGCGTGCGAGCTCATCGACGGTCGCGCAGCCACCCTGGCCGCCGAGCATCTGGGGCTGCCCATCCCGGCCCCGGAGCACTGGCTGCTGCTGGTGGAACTGGCCGGCGATACCGACCCGATGGAGAGACTGGCCGCCGGCCTGGAATCGGCGCGGCCGTGCGGAACCCCGGCGGTGGGTATCGACCCGGCCACCCGAGAGCGGCTGTGGCGGCTTCGCGAGTCGATGGCCGAGGTGCTGGGCCTGTTCGCCCCACCGCTGAAATTCGATGTCTCGCTTCCACTCTCGGCGGTCGCGTCATTCGCCGCCGAGTCGGCAACGCTGATCGCCGAGAATGCACCGGAGGCGGTGCCGATTCTGTTCGGGCACATCGGCGAAGGCAATCTGCATCTCAACGTGCTGCGCTGCGACACCGATCAGGAGCAGCGGATCTACCCCGCCATGATGGAACTGATCGCGGCACACCGCGGCAACGTGAGTTCCGAACACGGCGTCGGCAGCCGCAAACGCCCGTACCTCGGGATGTCGAGGGAGCCCACCGATATCGCGGTCATGCGGAGCATCAAGGCCGCGCTGGATCCGTCCGGCTACCTCAACCCGGCGGTGCTGTTCGACTGACCGGGCTGACCCGGAACACGGTGTGGCACAGCCCCGGGACTCCGACCACCCGTCATGAACACCGCGGCCAGCGCTCCGAGTACGGCGACGGCGGCGGGCAGCAGGATCGACTGCGACATCGCGGCCGCGAACGGCCCGTGCAAAACCGGCGGCAGGTTCAGCACCTCGGACGCCCCACGCGGGCCGGCGCCGGCAGGCATCTCAGTCGCGATGCGGGACGACATCAGGGCGGCCATGCCGGCACTGCCCAGAACCGCGCCGATCTGGCGCATGGTGTTGTAGACACCCGATCCTGCCCCGGCCAGCCGGGCCGGCAGATTTCGGGTCGCGGTGGCTCCCAACGGTGACCAGATGAACGCCATCCCGGTGCCCATCGCCGCCAGCGGCAGCAGCAGCCGCCAGATCGGTGTGCTCGGGGTCATCTCCACCGACAGCCAGACCAGCGCGACCGCCAGCGTCGCGAATCCGAAACCGATGATCGGCCGCGGGTGGGACCGGTCGACAAGCCTGCCCACGAACGGCGCCAGCACACCGGTGGCGATCGCCATCGGCGCGGTCAGCAACGCTGCGCCGGTCGGGCTGAGCCCACACACCGTCTGTGCGTAGAACATCACCGGCAGGATCATGGCCGTCACCGCAAAGCCGATGACGGCGATGCCGAGATTGGCCAGACCGAAGTTGCGGTCGCGGAAGATCTCCAGCGGGATCAGCGGTTCGCGGGGGTTGACCGACTGCCAGTAGACGAACGCCGCCATACATGCCACACCACCGGCTATCACCGCCCACACCCACGGCTGCCAGCCGTACGGCTGCCCCTCCTGCAGACCGAAGACGATGAGGAACAGACCGGCACCGGATAGCAGCACACCGATGAGGTCGAACCGGTGCTTGTGGGTGTCGAGTACCGGGATGAGCCGGACCGCGAGCGCCACTCCGATGACCCCGATCGGCACGTTGACGAAGAAGATCCACTCCCAGCCGAGACGGTCGACGAGCACTCCGCCAGCCAGTGGGCCGAGAAGGGTGGCCAACCCGGCGGTGGCGCCCCACACGCTCAGCGCCACACCGCGGCGATCCGGCGGGAAGATGCGGGTGATCATCGACAGCGTCTGCGGGGTCAGCAGGGCCGCACCGATCCCCTGCACCACCCGCGCCGCGATCAGCATGCCGATCGACCCGGACATCCCGCACCACAGTGAGGCCGCGGTGAACACCACCAGGCCGGCGATGTAGAGGTTCTTCGGGCCGAACCGGTCACCGAGGCGGCCGGCCAGCAGCAGCGGTACCGCGTAGGCCAGCAGATAGGCGCTGGTGACCCAGATGATGATGTCGTAGTCAGAGATGTTCAGCGCGACCATGATGCTCGGGTTGGCCACCGCGACGATGGTCGAATCGACCAGGATCATGAAGAAGCCGATCAGCATTGCCCACAGCGCGTTCCACGGGTTGGCCGCCCGCTCGCCCGTGACCATGACCCCGATGCTGCCAGCACGCACCCGGGCGACGGCGCCGGGGTCGTGGCCGGTTAGGTTTGATCCTCGAACGAGATTCCGACACCGAGAGACACCGGGGAACCCATGCACGCGGAACGTTTTCGAGGCCTGATCGACGCGACCGGACCATTCGTATCGGTCTACTTCGACGATTCGCATGACACCCAGGACGCGGCCGCCCAACTCGATGCCCGACTGCGCGACGTCCGCAAGCATCTCGAGGAGCGGTCCGTCGACGCCGCCGTCATCGAATCAATCGAGGCAGCGGTGCGCTCGGCCCGGCCCCCGATCGGCCGCAGCGGCCGCGGGGTGATCGCCGCGGGTGCCACGATCGTGCTCGACGAGCACCTGCTCCGGCCGCCGACAGCGACCGTGTTGCGGGTCTCGGAGCTGCCCTACCTCGTGCCCGTCGTCGAGCACGGGATGCTGCACACCTCCTACCTGATGGTGGCGGTCGACCACACCGGCGCCGACATCTCGCTGCATGACGGCGCCGCGCGCGCCGAGAGCGTGCAGGGCAGCGGCCACCCGGTGCACAAGGCGCACCGGGCCGAGACCGCCGGCTACGGCGGCCCCCAGGGCCGGGTCGAGGAAGCGGTGCGCAAGAACATCCGGGAGGTTGCCGACCGGCTCACCCGTCTCGCCGACGAGACCGCTGCCGACATCGTGTTCATCACCGGCGAGGCGGGCGCCCGCGCCGAACTGGTAGGGGAACTGCCGGAGCGGGTGGCCGCTAAGGCGGTGCAGTTGCAGGGCGGCGGGCGTACCGCCGGTACCGACGAGGCCGAGGTGCACCACGAGATCGGCCAGGAGTTCCTGAAGCGGCGGCTGGCTGCCATCGACACCGCCGCCCAGCGCTTCGCCGCCGGCCACGGTTCCGGGCTGGCGGTCGACGGGCTGGCCGATGTGACGGCAGCCTTGCGTGACGGCGCCGTCGACACCCTCATCATCGGCGAGATCGGCGACGCGGTCGTGGTGGCTGATCACGACCAGCTGGCCGTGATCGGACCCGACGCACGGACCGTCTCGGATCTGGGCGGCTCCCCCGACCGGGTGCTGCGGGCCGATGAGGCGCTGCCGATGCTCGCGGTGGCGATCAACGCAGCGATGGTCCGCACTGATGAACGGATCTCCCCCGCCGACGGGATCGGGGCGGTGCTGCGCTATCCGGATACCGCCGCGCGGTGAGCTGGGCACTCGCCGCCGCAGCCGTTCGTTAGCCTGGCGTCACGCCCAAAGGGGATCGGCCCAGAAGGGATCGGCCCAGAGGAGATCGGCCCAGAAGGGATCGGCCCAGAGGAGATCGGGAGGCACGCCATGAGGCTTCGCCGCAGAAAGCCGGAGAAACCGGAACAGCTGCCGGCCCGGCCCGACGACGCCGGCACATCACCCGGCGTCACATCACCCGGTATGTCGGCAAAGGTGCTCTCCCACGTTCTGGAGTCCAGCACCAGGCTGCAGGCGCCCGCCGTCAAAGCGTATGTGGCCAGGCTGCGTCGCTCGAGTCCGGACGCCACCCCGGCCCAGATCGTCACCCGGCTGGAGAAGCAGTATCTGGCAGCGGTGATGGCCAGCGGCGCCGCCGTAGGCTCAGCGGCCGCCTTCCCCGGGATCGGCACCCTGGCCGCACTGTCGGCGGTGGCCGGGGAGACGGTGGTGTTCCTGGAAGCCACCGCCGCGTTCGTGCTGGCGGTGGCCGAGGTACACGGCATCCCCGTCGAGCAGCGTGAGCGACGTCGAACGCTGGTGCTCAGCGTGCTGGTAGGCGAGGACGACAGCAAGGGTGCCGTCCGGGATCTGCTCGGACCCGGCCGCACCAGCGGTGCCTGGCTGTCCGAGGCCGAACTGCTGCCGCTGCCGCTGGTCTCGCAGCTGAACACCAAGCTGATGCACTATTTCGTCAAGAAGTACACGGTCAAGCGCACCGCGATGGCCTTCGGCAAGATGCTGCCGGTCGGTATCGGGGCGGCCGTCGGCGGCGGCGGCAACCGCCTGATGGGCAAGAAGATCGTGGCCAATGCCCGCACGGCGTTCGGCCCGGCGCCGGATCGCTGGCCGGTGACGCTGCATCTGCTGCCCGCCGTCGATGACGGGCCGGCCGCGATCGAGAGCGCGCACTAGCGCGCCGCCGCATCCGGCGCCCTCGGGCATGGGCCTGACCCGCGTCGGGATCCCCCGCGACGAGATAGCCTTTCACTGCCGGACCCACCCAGGGCACAGAATCGAGGCGAGTAACTCCGTGAGCAGTTCGAGTTCACCTTTCGGCCAGAACGAATGGCTGGTCGAGGAGATGTACCGCAAGTTCCGCGACGACCCCTCCTCGGTGGACCCCAGCTGGCACGAGTTCCTCGTCGACTATCACCCGGAGCCGATGACAGCCCAGACCACCAGCGGCACGCCGCCGGTGGCCGCCACGGCGCCCCCGGCGCCGGCACCCGCCGCACCCCCGGCC
>ERZ888423.1165-NODE-1165-length-23899-cov-8.551459_pt1 | contig 23899 bp, 17 predicted proteins | sample MGYA00520523_ERZ888423 | MGnify/ENA primary metagenome ERZ888423 (study PRJEB32303, sample SAMEA104408611) | aquatic metagenome | biome: Brackish water; feature: Pelagic; material: water | place: Baltic Sea | collected 2014-06-08T10:24:00 | depth 30,27 m ...
ACCACGACCCCAGGCGGGGCGCTGTTCTTCCCGCAACTCGGCGCACCCACCGAGGCGATAACTCCGACATCCCACCGGCCGAACGTCGTGGGACGCACGCTGCGGATGCCCACCCGGCCGCGCAGCCGAGCCGCCGAACGAGCCGCTCGCATCACATGGGAACGCAGCCTCAATCAAACCCGAATAGATGCCGACCTGAGAACCCGAATAGACGCCGACCCGCCGCCGTTCTGATCAGTCCTGGATAGGGTCGGGACATGCCACCGAGCGATGACACCACCCCCACCGTGTGGCCCGGCAACCCATACCCATTAGGGGCCACCTTCGATGGCGCCGGTACAAACTTTTCGGTGTTCTCCGAGGTGGCCGACAGGGTTGAGCTGTGCCTGATCGACGATCGCAACCGCGAGACCCGAATCGAGCTCGACGAGGTGGACGTCTTCGTCTGGCATGCCTACCTGCCGGCCGTCGCTCCCGGCCAGCGGTACGGATTCCGGGTGCACGGGCCGTGGGATCCATCAACCGGATTGCGCTGCGACTCCAGCAAGCTGCTCCTCGACCCGTACGGCAAATCCTTCGACGGCCACTTCGATTTCACCCAGGCGCTCTACTCCTATGACCTCGAAGCCGACGATCCGGCCGGCGGCGGGGTCCCGCCGAGGATCGACTCGCTGGGGCACACCATGACCAGCGTGGTGATCAACCCGTTCTTCCAATGGGGGTCCGACCATGCACCGCGCACCCCCTACCACGAGACGATCATCTACGAGGCCCACGTCAAGGGCATGACCCAGACCCATCCGGCGGTACCGAAGGAACTCCGCGGTACCTACGCCGGACTGGCCCATCCGGCGGTGATTGAGCATCTTCAGCAACTCAATGTCACCGCGATCGAACTCATGCCGGTGCATCAGTTCATGGACGATAAGCGCCTGCTCGGCCTCGGGTTGCGAAACTACTGGGGATACAACACCTTCGGGTATTTCGCCCCGCACGCCGGCTACGCCGCCAACCATCAGGCCGGCGGTGCGGTCGGCGAGTTCAAGACCATGGTGCGGGCTTTCCACGACGCCGGTATCGAGGTCATCCTCGACGTCGTCTACAACCACACCAGCGAGAGCGATCATCTCGGACCGACCATCAACTTCCGCGGCATCGACAACGCCGCCTACTACCGACTGCTGGACTCGGACCCACGGCTCTACAAGGACTTCACCGGAACCGGCAACAGTCTCAATGTCCGGCATCCGCACACCTTGCAACTGATCATGGACTCGCTGCGCTACTGGGTGACGGAGATGCACGTCGATGGATTCCGGTTCGATCTGGCCTCCACCCTGGCCCGCGAGTTCTATGACGTCGACCGCCTGAGCGCCTTCTTCGACCTGGTCCAGCAGGATCCGGTCGTCAGCCGGGTCAAGCTGATCGCCGAACCGTGGGATATCGGCGAGGGCGGATACCAGGTGGGCAATTTCCCTGGCCTGTGGACGGAGTGGAACGGCAAGTACCGCGATACCGTGCGCGACTACTGGCGCGGCGAACCGGCGGCGCTGGGCGAGTTCGCCTCCCGATTGACCGGTTCGTCGGACCTCTACGAGGCGACCGGACGACGCCCGGTCGCGAGTATCAACTTCGTCACCTGCCACGACGGCTTCACCCTTGCGGACCTGGTGTCCTATAACGAGAAACACAACGACGCCAACGGCGAACACAACCGCGACGGCGAGAACTACAACCGGTCCTGGAACTGCGGGGTGGAGGGTCCCACCGAGGATGCGGAGGTCCTCGCGCTGCGGCACCGCCAGATCCGCAACATCCTGACCACGCTGATGGTCTCGCAAGGCACCCCGATGATCAGCCACGGCGACGAGGTGGGCCGCACCCAGGACGGCAACAACAACGGCTACTGCCAGGACAATGAACTGACCTGGATCGACTGGAGCAACACCGACGAGTACGCCGACATCCTGGATTTCGCCCGGCGGGTCACCGCACTGCGCGCCAAGCATCCGGTATTCCGGCGGCGTCGGTTCTTCGAGGGCCGGCATATCAAAAGTGCCGACCGGAACCGCGACATCGCCTGGTTCAACCGCGACGGCGTGCAGATGACCCCGGATGACTGGCAGTCGGGTATCAAGTCGGTCGCAGTCTTCCTCAACGGCGACACGATCCCGGAACCCGACGCGCGCGGCGAACGCGTTGTCGATGATTCGTTTCTGCTCTGCTTCAACGCGCACGCCTACCCGGTGGAATTCCTGACTCCCGACGGTAAGTACGCGCGGCAATGGACGGTGGAGATCGACACCTTCGACCCGTCCGATGGACCTGGCCGCGTCGTCACCGCGGGAACCACCGTCTCGATTCCCGATCGCTCGATTCTGGTGTTCAGGAAGACCGACTAGTCGATCGCCCTGCTGGCTGTGGATAGCCGCAATCCCCGTCACGCCGGATCGGTCATCATCGGTCGCTATGACTCAGATGCCGGCGATCCCGCCGATCGACACCGCCACCGATCCGGTCTACACCCCCGACGATATGGGCGATCGATGGCGAGCGCTCATGGGGCCGTTGGGTTTCGGTCAGAGACTGCTGTGGGTCGGCTTCATCGGACCCGACCGGCGCATGCACAAAATTCTCAGCCAGGTTCCCCTCGGGCGCTCGCCGCACCGTGCATTGGTCGACAACCTGATGCTCGGACTGTCGGTGCTGCTGGAAACCGATTTCGCACCGGGGACATCAGTGGCACTGTTGTTGACGCGGCCCGGCGCGGATCCGGTTTCGGTGGAGGACCGCCGGTGGGCCACGGTCCTGGCCCAGGCGGCACAGCGGTGCGCTGTCCCGCTTGAGCCGATGTTCCGAGCCAATGACACAGCACTGGAGGCACTGTGAGCTGCCAGTACCGGCACCGTCAGGTCAGATACCGGTAGGCCGGTGAGCCTGGCTCCAGTGCCTCGACCTGCAGGCCGGAGGCGTCCATCCGGGCCAGGAGCCCGTCGAGGTCGGCGGCCGAGCCGAGTTCGATCCCGACCAGCGCTTCGCCGGTCTCCCGGTTGTTGCGCTTGACGTACTCGAACAGCGTGATGTCGTCGTTCGGGCCGAGAATCTCATCAAGGAAGCGACGCAGAGCACCGGGTTCCTGCGGGAAGTCGACCAGGAAATAGTGCTTGAGACCCTTGTGCACCAAGGAGCGTTCGAGGACTTCGCCGTAGCGGGAGACGTCGTTGTTACCCCCCGATATCAGGCACACCACCGTGGCACCCGGCCGCACCTCGGCCTCCAGCAGACCCGCGACCGCCAACGCCCCGGCCGGCTCGGCGATGATCCCCTCGTTCTGGTAGAGGTCGAGCATCGCCGTGCACACCGCACCCTCATCGACGGTGGTCACCGACACCATGTCCCCCGCCGCCGCCAGCGCCTGAAACGTCAACGCTCCGGCCCGCTTCACAGCGGCCCCGTCGACGAACTGGTCGACGTGGTCGAGATCGACCGGGTGACCTTCGGCGAGTGCGGCGATCATCGAGGCGGCTCCGGCCGGCTCGATCCCGAGGACCGAGGTGGTGTTCGTCCGCTCCGCCAGATAAGAGGTGATCCCGGAGATGCAGCCGCCGCCCCCGACCGGAACGATCACCAGATCGGGCTCGCGTCCCAACTGCTCGAGGATCTCGACGGCGATGGTGCCCTGACCCGCCATCGTGCGCGGATCGTCATACGGCGGGACCAGCGTGGCGCCGGTACGGGCCACATCGTCGATCGCGGCCTCGGCGGCATCGTCGTAGGTCGATCCCCCGACGATCACCTCGATGAAATCGCCGCCGTGATAGCGGATGCGGTCACGCTTCTGCTTCGGGGTCTTGGCCGGCACATAGACCCGGCCGTGCACCTTCATGGTTCGGCAGGCCAGCGCGAACCCCTGAGCGTGGTTACCCGCCGACGAGCACACCACCCCAACCCGCAACTCGTCCTCGGTGAGTTGCTGGAGCAGGTTGTAGGCGCCACGCAGCTTGTAGGAGCGCACGCTCTGGAGGTCTTCGCGTTTCAGGTAGACCTCGGCCCCGGTGCAGGCAGAGAGCCGATCGCTGTAATCCAGCGGGGTCTGCTGGACGAAATCGGCGATCCGCGCAGCGGCCTCGTCGATGTCGGCCGCGGTGATCGGCGACGATGAGCCACTCGGGCGAAGAGCAGACGGCTCTGACCCAGAACGGTGGCTCAGGTCAGCGGACACCGCATTATGGTGCCACCGATCAGCGCGAATCAGTGAATCGGGGTGAGCACGAATACCGGTATGTCGCGGTCGGTTTTCTGCTGGTAGTCGGCGTAGTCCGGCCATACCGCGACAGCGCGTTCCCACCACGCCGCCTTTTCCTCGCCGAACACCTCGCGGGCCTCGTAGTCGCCGGCGGCGGTACCGTCCTGCAGTTCGACCCTCGGGTTCTTCTTGACGTTGTGGTACCAGACCGGGTGTTTCGGGGCACCGCCGAGCGAGGCCACCACGGCGTACTCGCCGCCGTGCTCGACGCGCATCAGCGGTGTCTTGCGGAGCTTGCCGGTCCTGGCCCCAATAGTGGTCAGCAGCACCACCGGTCTGCCTTTGAGCGCAGTGCCCTCGGTACCGCCGGAGGATATGTACAACTCGGCGTTCTCGCGGGCCCAATCCGAGGTGCTGGGTTCGTATTCTCCGTTCAGTGGCATCGCCCAAGAATAATCCGGGCACCGCACCGCACCGGTCGGTAGCATCGCGACCGACCATTTCAAAACGATCGATCCGGGAGATTGACCATGATGACCAGATCGGTGGCGATCGCTGTCGCGGTTGCGGCGTTGTCGGCCGCGGGGTTGTCCGGGCCGGGTATCGCCTCAGCTGATGATCAGTTCAACGGCCAGACCTACGCCGAGGCGCAGCAGGCGGTGAGCCGGGCCGGCATGACGAGCCGAGTAGGCGCCATCAGCGGCGACGAATTGCCGACCGAACAATGCATCGTCACCGGGTCTCAAACCGCGGAGGAATTCGGGGCGAGCGGATCCACCGGCGCTGGCGAGGTCGTGCTCAACCTCAACTGCAACCGCACCGCCACGAGCTCGGCAACCCAGTCCACCCAGCAGAGCCGCGAGGCGGAGGCAGGCGCCCAGCAGAGCCTCGAAGAGTCGGAGCTGGATCAGCAGGCCACCCCGGGTGAAGCAGGCTCGGCGGGCTAGCCTTTCGCTCCGGCGGCGATATCAGCCGCCCAGGCAGCCAGGCCCAAGCAGGGCTTTCAGGTCGCCCATCAACGCCGACGACGGCGTCACCCGCAGGGACTGGTCGAGTTCCAGGGTGGTGATCCGTTCCCCACTGATCAGACGCAGGTGCACCTGGGAGGTTCCGGGATGCCGGGACAGTACCTGTTTGAGCGCGGTGACCTTGTCCAGGGTGCACTGCCGGGTGGGCAGGCTCACCGCCAGCGGCCGGTTCGGCTGGGCGTTGGAGAAGTCCGGCACCACGAGGTCGTTGGCGATCAGCGTGCGCCGGTCATCCTGGATGCGGACCTTCCCGCCGACGACGACCACCGCATCATCGGCGATATCCGCCCCGAACAACGAGTAAGTCTGGGGAAAGAACATCACCTCGATGCCTCCGACCAGATCCTCCAGTTGTGCTGAGGCCCAGGGCATTCCGCTCTTGTTGACGCGACGGTTGACCGCCGCCAGGATGCCGCCCACCCGCACCTGAGTGTCGTTGGCAACGGACCCCTCCAGAATGGCGGGAATGGCGGTGTCGACCTGGGCGGCAAGCAGATGTGCGACCCCGTTGAGCGGATGTCCGGACACGTAGAGGCCGAGCATCTCGCGTTCCAGGGCCAGCTTGTGCTTGTCCTCCCACTCCTCGTCGGGCACCTTGATGGTGAACACCGCGTCCGTGCCGCCGTCATCACCACCGCCGAAAAGGTCGAACTGGCCCCTGGCCTCGGCCTTCTTGGTTCCCAGCACCGAGTCGACGGCGTCGCCGTGCACCAGGAACAGTCCCTTGCGGGCATGTTTGAGCGAGTCGAAGGCGCCCGCCTTGACCAGAGATTCGGTGACTTTCTTGTTGCAGGCGCCGATGTCGATCTTGTTGAGGTAGTCGGAGAAGTCGGTGAATCTGCCTTTTGCCGCCCGGGTCGCGATCAGCGAACTGACCACGTTGGCGCCCACATTGCGCACCGCGCCGAGGCCGAAGCGAATATCGGTGCCGACCGAGGTGAAGTTCAGTTCGGATTCGTTGACATCCGGCGGCAGCACCGTGATGCCCAACTTGCGGCAGTCGGCCAGGTAGACCGCCGCCTTGTCCTTGTCGTCTCCCACCGAGGTCAACAGACCGGCCATGTACTCGGCCGGGAAATTGGCCTTGAGGTAGGCCGTCCAATAGGAGACCAGCCCGTAGCCGGCCGCGTGCGATTTGTTGAACGCGTAGTCGGCGAACGGCAGGATGGTGTCCCACAGCACCTTGATGGCGCCGGCGGAGAAGCCGTTGGCCTTCATCCCCTCGGAGAAGCCCTCGTACTCCTTGTCGAGTACGTCTCGCTTCTTCTTGCCCATCGCCTTGCGCAGAATGTCGGCTCGGGCCAGCGAGTACCCCGCCACCCGTTGCGCGATACGCATGATCTGTTCCTGATAGACGATCAGGCCATAGGTCTCGGCAAGGACATCGGCCAGCGGCTCGGCCAGTTCCGGGTGGATCGGCGTGATGGCCTGGCGGCCGTTCTTGCGGTCGGCGTAGTCGTTGTGGGCGTTCATGCCCATCGGGCCGGGCCGGTACAGCGCGAGCACCGCGACGATGTCCTGGAAGCCGGTGGGCTGCATCCGCCTAAGCAGATCGCGCATCGCACTGCCGTCGAGCTGGAAGACGCCGAGGGTGTCGCCGCGGGAGAGCAGTTCGTAGGTCGCCGGATCGTCCAGTGACAGCGACTCCAGCACCACATCGACGCCGCGATTGGCTTTGATGTTCTCGATCGCGTCGCCGATGATCGTCAGGTTGCGCAGCCCGAGGAAGTCCATCTTCAGCAGGCCGATGGCCTCGCACGACGGATAGTCCCAGCCGGTGATGATGGCGCCGTCCTGCGGCCGGCGCCACAGCGGGATGGCCTCCATCAGCGGCTCGGAACTCATGATCACCGCGCACGCGTGCACACCGGAGTTGCGGACCAGACCCTCCAGTCCGCGGGCGGTCTCGTAGATGGTCCGGACATCCGGGTCGGAATCGATCAGCCCGCGCACCTCCGCGGCCTCCTTGTACCGCTCATGGCTGGGATCGGTGATCCCCGACAGCGGGATGTCCTTGGCCATGATCGGCGGCGGCAGCGCCTTGGTGATCCGGTCCGCGATGGCGAAGCCGGGCTGCCCGTAGTGCACCCGGGCGGCATCCTTGAGCGCCGCCTTGGTCTTGATGGTGCCGAAGGTGATCACCTGGGCGACCCGGTCGCTCCCCCACTTCTCGGCCGCGTAGCGCACCATCTCGCCGCGCCGCCGGTCATCGAAGTCGATATCGATATCGGGCATCGACGCGCGCTCGGGATTGAGGAAACGCTCGAACAGCAGTCCGTGCTCGATGGGGTCGATATCTGTGATCCGCAGCGCGTAGGCCACCAGCGACCCGGCCGCCGACCCGCGGCCCGGCCCGACCCGGATATCGACCGAGCGGGCGTAGTTGATCAAGTCGGACACGATGAGGAAGTACGACGGGTAACCCTTGTCGCAGATGACGTCGATCTCGTAGGCGGCACGCTCGGTGTACGCGACGGGCACCCCCGCCGGGAACCGCCGGGCCAGGCCCGCGTCGACCTCATGGCGCAGCCAACTCCCCTGGTTGTGACCCTCGGGTACCGGGAACACCGGCATCCGGTCCCGGGGCGTCCAGACATCGGCGTAGGACTGCACCCGTTCGGCGATCAGCAGGGTGGAATCGCAGGCCTGAGGAATCTCGCCGTCCCAGAGTGCGCGCATCTCGGCCGCGGACTTCAGGTAGTAACCGTCGCCGTCGAACTTGAACCGGTTGGGATCCGACAGCGTCTTGCCGGTCTGCACGCACAGCAGCGCCTCGTGGTTGTGCGCGGCGTCGCGGGTGACGTAATGGCAGTCGTTGGTGGCCAGCGCCGGGATGCCCAGCTTGCGGCCGACCTCGAGCAGCCCGTCCCGGACCCGTCGCTCGATGGACAGGCCGTGGTCCATCAGTTCCAGAAAGTAGTTCTCGGCGCCGAAGATGTCGCGCCATTTCGCCGCCGACTCGACGGCCTCGGCCGTTTGGCCGAGCCGAAGCCGGGTCTGTACCTCCCCCGACGGGCAGCCTGTGGTGGCGATGATGCCCTCGGCGTGCTCGGCGATGATCTCGGCGTCCATCCGCCACCACTTGCCCAGCTGCCCCTCGAATGAGGCCAGCGAGGTGAGCTTGAACAGGTTCCGCAGCCCGGTAGCGTTCTCGGCGACCATGGTCAGGTGGGTGTAGGACCCGCTGCCGGAGACGTCATCGCTCTTCTGGCCGGGATCGCCCCACAGGATCCGGCGGGTGTCCAGCCGCGAGCCGGGCGCCACGTACGCCTCGACGCCGATGATGGGTTTGATTCCGACCTTGGTGGCAGCGTTGTAGAACTCACTGGCTCCGAACATGTTGCCGTGGTCGGTCATCCCGATAGCGGGCATCTCCAGGCGCTGGGCCTCGGCGAGCATGGGGGTGATCTTGGCGGCACCGTCGAGCATCGAGTACTCGGTGTGGTTGTGCAGGTGCACGAACGATCTGCCGGTCGAGATGCCCATAGGCCCGTCAGTTTAGGGCCGCGCGGGGACGGCTTCGGCGTGTCGGGTGGCCGTGTCCCCGCCCGGATCCCCGGTCAACTCTCGTCGCGCAGCATGGTGGCGATCTGCTTGGCCTGCTCAGCGGTCAGTTCCCCGGACAGTTGCAGCACTTGTCCGTCGATCGGGGCAGCGATCTTGGGGCCCCACACCACCGTCCCGGCCCGGACGAAAGCCACCTGCTTACCCACCTGACCGGCGGTGAACGTGCCGAACTCGGTCGCCGACTCCGGGGTCATCGTCATCTGGACCAATTCCACGCCGGTCAGCGGGTTCAGGAACGAATCCACATTGGTCAACTGGACCCGCAGACCCTCCGGCCCCATCTCGTAGACCGCGGTCTTATTGATATCGCAGACCCGCATCGGCTTATCCGGCGGCGCCGGGGTCGACGGTGGACACTGCTCCGGTGTGGTGACGAACGCGCTGATCACCGGCCGCACCGGCAGCGGCTTGATGGTCAGCGGCGGTGCCGTGGTCGTCGGAGCGGACGGAAGGTCGGCTCGCTGGCTCAGGCGCGGAGTCAGCAGACCCAGCATCATCGGCACGACGATGGCCGCAGAGGCGACGGTCGCCATCAGCGCGATCAGAATTTTCCGGTTCCGGCGTCTGGTCTCGGTCATGATGCCTGCAAGGTACCTGCCCGGCCACCGAATGCGCGGAACAACCCGTCAGTGCTGAAGATCGCCAGCGCAAGCCAGATTGCGGCAAAGCCGATCCACCGGACCGGCGGCATCGGCTCATGCTCAACCAGCACGCCCCAGACCATCTGCATCGACGGGGTCAGATACTGCAGCAGGCCCAGGGTCACCAACGGCAACCGCTGGGCGGCCGCGCCGAAGAACAACAGCGGGATGGCCGTCACCGGTCCGCACAGCAGCATCAGCACGGTGTGGCCGGCGCCGTTGCTGGTGAATTGCGAGGCACCGGCCAACCAGAGGGCGAACAGATAGACCAGCGCGAACGGTGCGGCGATCGCGGTCTCGACCGCCACGCTGACCCGGGGATCGGTCGGAACCACCTTCTTGACCGCCCCGTAGAGCCCGAACGACAGCGCCAACCCGATCGCGATCAACGGCGGTCCGCCGACACCCACCGAAAGCAGGACGACCGCAGCCACAGCGATCACCAGCGCGACCGCCTGGGCGCGGTTGAGTCGTTCGCCGAAGAACGCGACTCCCAGCGCCACGCTGACCAGCGGTGTCATGAAATAGCCCAGCGCGGCGTCGACGACGTGGTCGGCATTGACCGCATAGATGTAGATCAGCCAGTTGGTGGAGATCAGCACCGAGGCGGCGGCAAGCAGTAGCCAGGTTCTGCGGGAGATGGCCCGCACATCGCGAACCCGCCGGATGGCCACCAGCAGCACCGCGAGCAGCAGAACGGTCCAGACGATCCGGTGTGCCAGCACTTCGAGGGCACCGGCCGGGGACAGCAGCCCGAAGAACGCCGGGAATACACCCCACAGCCCGTAGGCCGCCAATCCGAACACCAGGCCGCGCCCGTCACCGGCATGCTGCCGGACCGCGGTCAAGGTGCCGTGTCTGTCATTCCGCACCCAGCACGTCGAGCGCATGCTGCAGATCGGCCGGGTAAGGACTGGTGATCTCGATGTGCCGGCCGTCGGCCGGGTGGGCGAAGGCCAGCGAACGGGCGTGCAGCCATTGCCGATCCAGTCCGAGCCGGCGGGCCAGCACCGGGTCGGCGCCGTAGGTCAGATCCCCTGCGCAGGGATGGTGCAGCGCCGCGAAGTGCACCCGGATCTGATGGGTGCGACCGGTCTCCAGGTGAATGTCCAGCAGGCTGGCGGCGCGGAACATCTCCAGCGTGTCGTAGTGGGTGATGCTGGGCCGGCCGTTCTCGGTGACCGCGAACTTCCAGGCGCTGCCGCGGTGCCGGCCGATCGGGGCGTCGATGGTCCCGCTGGACGGGTCCGGATGTCCCTGCACCACAGCGTGATAGCGCTTGTCGACGGTGCGCTGCTTGAACGCCCGCTTCAGCACCGTGTAGGCATGCTCGGACAGTGCGACCACCATGACACCGGAGGTCCCGACGTCCAGCCGCTGCACGATTCCCTGCCGTTCATGGATGCCCGAGGTGCTGACCCGGAAGCCTGCGGCTGCCAGGCCGCCCAGCACCGTGGGGCCATGCCAGCCCACCGTCGCGTGCGCGGCCACACCGGGTGGCTTGTCGACGGCGACGATATCGTCGTCGGCGTACAGAATTGCCATGCCCTCGATCTCGACCGGTGTGTTCTCCACCGGCCCGGGGTCTTCCGGGAGCATCACGGTCAGCCAGGCACCGGCCTCGAGTTTGTCCGACTTACCGGCAGGTACCCCGTCCAACTGGACCCCGCCGCTCTCGGCGACCGCTGCCACCACGGTCCGGGACAACCCGAGAAGCCGCGCCAAACCGGCATCGACCCGCATACCGGCCAAACCCTCCGGGACCGGCATGGATCGTTCGGCCATCAGACCGACCCGGGATCTGATCCGTGCCGGCCGGACCTGTCGAATTCGTAGCCGAACAGCGAGAGCACCACCAGCAGGATCGCCCCACCCACCACCGCGGGATCGGCGACGTTGAACACCGGCCACCACCCGATGGACAGGAAGTCGACCACATGACCGCGCAGCGGACCCGGCGAGCGGAAGAACCGGTCCACCAGATTCCCCAGCGCGCCGCCCAGGATCATGCCGAGCCCGACCGCCCACCAGGGTGACACCAGACGGCGACCCATCCAGATGATGCCCACCACCACCCCGATCGCGACCAGGGTCAGCACCCAGGTGTAGCCGGTCGCCATCGAGAACGCCGCGCCGGAGTTGCGGACCAACGTCCAGGTGACGGTGTCGCCGATGATCGACACCGGCTGGCCCGGGGTCAGCAGCTTGACGGCCAGCACCTTGGTCACGACGTCGAGAACCAGGACAGCCGCAGCCACCGACAACAGCAACCGGAGCCGCCGACGGGGTGCCTGCGCGACAGGCACGGCGTCGTCGGTCACGACACCATCATTCCCTAGGTGCAATGATGACCGGCATGCCCCGCCTGATCGTCATCACCACCGGCGGCACAATCTCGACAACCACCGGCGCAGACGGCGTGCTCCGGCCTGCACGGAGCGGCGCAGAACTGCTGGCCGACCTCGAGACCGGTACCGAGGTATCGGTGATCGACCTGATGAGCGTGGACAGTTCCCAGCTCACTCCGGCGGACTGGCTGCGCATCGGCGCAGCCGTCGCCGAGTCGACCACCGACGGCGCGGACGGAGTGGTGGTCACGCACGGCAGCGACTCCATGGAGGAGACGGCGGTCTGGCTGGACCTCGGCTACGGCGGCGAGGTCCCGGTGGTGCTGACCGGGGCGGCCCGGGCTGCCGACGATCCGGAGGCGGACGGACCGGCCAATCTGCGTGACGCGCTGGCGGTGGCGGCCAGTCCGCAGGCCCGCGGCCTGGGAGTTCTGATGAGCTTCGGTGGCGCGGTCCTGGCTCCGCTGGGCACCACCAAACTCGCCGGGCCGATGCTCTTCGGGGGAAGCCCGGTGGGGTCGGTGTCGCACGGCGCATTCACTGTCGACACCGTCAAGCAGCGCCCCTATCTGGGTCGGCTCGATTCGGCACCCAGGGTGGATATCGCGGCGGCCTACCCGGGTGCGGACGGCACCGCAGTCGACGCGTTCACCGCAGCTGGTGCCCGCGGGGTGGTCATCGAGGCGATGGGCGCCGGTAACGCCGGGACCGCGGTGGTCGCAGCGGTGGCCCGGGCCAGCAGGCGCGGTATCGCCGTCGCCGTCACCACCCGGGTTCCCGATGCCGGCACACATGCCGGCTACGGCCCGGGACACGAGCTCTTGGAGGCCGGCGCCGTCCTGGTGCCGCGACTGCGCGCCAGTCAGGCCCGGGTGCTGATGATGGCTGCACTCGGTGCGGGCCTTCCGGTCGACGAGATCATCGCCCGCTGGGGTTGACACCGGAGCCCGACCGTCAGAGCCAGTCCAGACTGTCGACGGGATCCGCAGGGGTCAGTTCCGCAGCCTCGAGGGCGAAGGTGCGCATCACTCCCGGACCGCTGGCGCGGGTCTCGAACCGGACACTGACCACGCCGTGGCCCGCGCCCTGCACCCAGCCGTGACCGTATCCGGAATGGTGGACATCGTCACCGACACGCCAACCTGTTGAATCGAGAGCAGCCTCAGGTGTCGGCGCCTCGGGCAGCAGGTCCATCTCCTGCTGGTCCAACTCGGGGAACAACGACTCCTGCAGGACATCGCTCAGGCCGGAGAATCCGACACCGACCAGCCGGATCGGTCCGACCTCGCGGGGATCGAGCAGCAGCCGGCGGGCAGTGGCCGTCAGTGTGCCCGCGTCGGCGGTGGCATAGGGCAAGGTCGCCGAGCGGGTGAGCGTCGACATATCGGACTTCTTGAGTTTCACCGTGACCGTGCGCGCACCGCGGCCGTCGCGGGTCAGCCGCCGGTGAGCATGTTCGGCGATCGGACCCGCGGCCTCGCGCAGCTGGTCCAGGGTGGTCAGGTCGGTCTCGAAGGTGGACTCGGCGCTGATCTGCTTGGACTCGGCCCGTTCGGCCACCGGACGGTCGTCAATCCCCCGGGCCAATCGGTGCAACGCCGGTCCGGCCGCCGCGCCGAGGATGTCGGCGGCTTCCGACTCGGCGAGTGCCGCGAACTGGCCAACGGTCTCAATACCGAGCCGGTGCAGCTTCTCCTCTGCGACGGGGCCGATACCCCACAGTCGGCGAACGGCAAGCCCGGCCAGCAGGCGCTGTTCGTCCTCGCGCGGAATGACTTCAACGCCATCGGGTTTGGCCAGTCCGGAGGCGATCTTGGCGATCTGCTTCCCGGACCCGGCGCCGACCGAGGCCACCAGACCGGTCCGCTCGCGCACCAGCAGCCGCAGCTCGGAACAGAACCGCTGCACCTGTCGGGCCGTCGCACCGGCCAACTCGGCCGGCTCGCCGAAGGCCTCGTCGAAAGACAACTGTTCGAGCACCGGGACCACCGCGCGCACGGTGTCCATCACCCGTCTGCTGGCGACGCCGTACACCGCCCCGCGCGGCGGCAGCACAACCGCCGCCGGGCCGATCAGCCGGCGCGCCTGGTGTACCGGCATCGCCGAACGGGCACCGAAAGCCCGGGCCTCGTAGCTCGCACCGGCCACCACACCGCGGCCGCCCCGGCCACCGACCAGGACCGGCCGGCCTCGGAGCGTGGGCCGGGTCAACTGCTCGACGGAGGCGAAGAACGCATCCATGTCGAAGTGCAGTACCCAGCGGTCGGCCACCACATCACGCCTTCGCGATCGAGACCTTCACGCCATCGCCGATCTGCACTCCGTCGGCGGGATCACCGAACTCGAAACCCGTCGCCAAGATCTCCCCGGCGATCAGATTACGGTGCGTGCGGGCCCAATCGGCCCGTCCGGCGGGCACCGACATCACCACGGTGATCCGATCGCTGACCTCCAGGCCCGCCGACTTTCTCAGATCCTGCAGTTCGCGGATTCGATCCTTGGCCCAGCCCTCGGCCTCCAGTTCCGGGGTGACGGTGTCGTCAAGGACGACGAGACCGGCGCCACCCGGTAGTGCGGCCGTACACCCCGGGTCTGCGGCGACCAGTTTGGAGTCGTACTCGCCGGCGTTGAGCAGCACCTCCCCTGCGGTGAGCGTGCCGTCGGGGTTGAGCGTGCCGTTGCCTGCCTTGACCGCTTTGATGGCCTCCTGCACGGCCTTGCCCAGCCGCGGCCCGGCCGCCCGGGCGTTGACGGTCAACTCGAAACGGCCGTGCGCGGCTATATCGTCGGTCAGGTCGACGGCCTTGACGTTTAGTTCGTCGGCGATGAGGTCGGCGAACGGCCGGAGGCTGTCCGGATCCTCCACCGCCACAGTCAATTTCGGCAGGGGCAGCCGGACCCGGAGTTTCTTGGCCTTGCGCAGCGAGGACGCCGCCGAGCAGACCTCGCGAACCTGGTCCATCGCCGCGACCAGGCTCGGGTCGGCGGGCAGGGGCTCGGCCTCCGGCCAGTCCGTCAGATGCACCGAGCGACCACCGGTCAGAGCGCGCCAGATCACCTCGCAGGCCATCGGCAGCAGCGGTGCGGCCAATCGGGTGGTGACCTCCAGGACGGTGTGCAGCGTGTCGATCGCGTCGGGATCCTCCTGCCAGAACCTCGACCGGGACCGCCGCACATACCAGTTCGTCAGCGCCTCGGTGAACTGCCGCAACTGCTCGCAGGCACCCGAGATATCGCAGACGTCCATGGCATCGGTGAGATCGTCACGCAGATCCGCGAGCTTGGCCAGGATGTAGCGGTCCAGGACGTTGCTGGAATCGACACGGCAGGTGCCGACCGTCGGCGCATAGAGGGTCAGAAAGCTGTAGGCGTTCCACAGCGGCAACAGCACCTGACGCACACCCTCGCGGATGCCCTGCTCGGTCACGATCAGGTTGCCGCCCCGCAGGATCGGCGAGGCCATCAGGAACCAGCGCATGGCATCGGATCCGTCGCGGTCGAACACCTCGTTCACGTCGGGGTAGTTGCGCAGCGATTTGCTCATCTTCGCGCCGTCGTTGCCCAGCACGATGCCATGCGCCACGCAGGTTTTGAAGGCCGGGCGGTCGAAGAGTGCGGTGGCCAGCACATGCAGGGTGTAGAACCAGCCGCGGGTCTGGCCGATGTATTCGACGATGAAGTCGCCCGGGAAGTGCGTCTCAAACCAGCCCTGGTTCTCAAATGGGTAATGCACCTGGCCGTAGGGCATGGAACCGGAGTCGAACCACACGTCGAAGACATCCTCGATGCGGCGCATCGTGGACCGGCCGGTCGGGTCATCAGGGTTGGGCCGGGTCAGTTGGTCGATATAGGGCCGGTGCAGATTGTCCGGGCGCACCCCGAAGTCCCGTTCGAGTTCGTCGAGACTGCCGTAGACGTCGATCCGCGGATACGCCGGGTCGTCGGAGGTCCACACCGGGATCGGGGTGCCCCAGTAACGGTTGCGTGAGATCGACCAGTCCCGCGCTCCGGATAGCCATTTGCCGAACTGCCCGTCCTTGACATGCTCCGGATACCAGGTGATCTGCTGGTTGAGCTCGACCATCCGGTCGCGGAACTCGGTGACCGCCACGAACCATGACGACACCGCCCGGTAGATCAGCGGGTTGCGACAGCGCCAGCAGTGCGGGTACGGGTGATCGTAGGTCTCGTGCCGGATCAGCACCGGCGCATTGACGGCCGCGGCACCGGTGCCGTTCTTGAGGTCGCGGATGATCTGCGGATTCGCGTCGAAAACGTTCTGCCCCTGGTAGTCCGGCACGCTGGCGTCGAAACGACCCCGGGCGTCCACCGGGGTGACCGGCACGATCCCGACGGTGTCTGTGGTGGCCTTGTCGTCCTCGCCGTAGGCCGGCGCCATATGCACGATGCCGGTGCCGTCCTCGGTGGTGACGAAATCGCCGGCCAGCACCCCGAAGCTGTTGGCGGCATCGGCGAAGAACGGAAACGGCGGTGCGTAACGCAGTCCCAGCAACTGCTCCCCGGTGTAGCTGCCGAGAATCTCCGGGTCCTCCCCCAGTTCGCGGGCGTAGGCCGCCAGCCGGGCCCGTGCCAACACCAGACGCCGCCCGTCCATGGCGACGACGACATACTCCACCCCCGGATTGACCGCGACGGCCTGGTTGGACGGCAGGGTCCACGGGGTGGTGGTCCAGACGACCAGGTAGGCGCCGTCCAGGTCGGAGCCCGGCGCGGTGATCCGGAACCCGACGGTGATGGCCGGGTCCTGACGACTCTGGTAGACGTCGTCGTCCATCCGAAGCTCGTGGGCGGACAGCGGCGTCTCGTCATTCCAGCAGTACGGAAGGACCCGCACGCCCTGATAGGCCAGGCTCTTGTCCCACAACTGCTTGAACACCCAGATGACCGATTCCATGAACGAGGGGTCCAGGGTTTTGTAGTCGTTGTCGAAGTCCACCCAGCGGGCCTGGCGGGTGACATAGGCCCGCCACTCGTTGGTGTACTTCAGCACCGAGTCCCGGCAGGCGTCATTGAATGCCCCGATGCCCATCTGCTCGATCTGGGCCTTATCGGTGATCCCGAGTTGGCGCTGCACCTCCAGTTCGGCGGGCAGCCCGTGGGTGTCCCAGCCGAACCGACGCTCGACCTTGTATCCGCGCATGGTCCGGTAGCGGGGAACGATGTCCTTGACGTACCCGGTCAGCAGGTGACCGTAGTGCGGCAGACCGTTGGCGAACGGCGGACCGTCGTAGAACACATACTCGGGTGCGCCGTCGCGCTGAGCCACGCTGGCGCGGAAGGTGTCATCCGAGGCCCAGTAGTCCAGGACATCGCGTTCGATGGCGGGAAAGTCCGGCGAACCGCCGGACGGCCTCGGGTAGCCGGTGTCGGTCACGATGGGGCGTTCTCCTGTGCCGTCGGGCCTACGGAGGCCGCAAGCCGACCGCAGACGGACACGGGGACGACGCCGCGCGGGTGCGCGAGCGCCGCGGTACCACCCCGCTTACGCGCACCCGTGGCACACGTCGCTCATACAGGCTGTGTCGGGCCTCACCCGTCCGGTTCTACTGGGCCCCGCCCGATCGACCTGCGGGACCGTTCTTCCGGAAGCTCCCCGGTGATGGCCGGATCGACGCTGAACGGGATTGTATCGCGGCTTACCGGGACTCTCATTGCTGGTCAGTACCATGGCCGGGTGGCTCCACACCTCCAGTCGGCTGAGATGACCGAAGCCGCCGAAGGTGGGGGGCTCTTCGGTCGGATCGGCCGCATCGTCGTGCGCCGGCCGTTAGTGGTGATCGGGGTGTGGATAGCCCTCGCGATAGGCCTCAGCCAGTTGTTTCCGCCGCTCGCCGTCCTGGCCCAGAAGGCTCCAGCTTCTATCCTACCGCCGGACGCACCCTCGGTCGTGAGCCAGATGGAGATGGCTGACGCCTTTAGGGAGGCCAGTTCCGACAACATCCTGCTGGTCGTCCTGACCAATGAGAACGGACTCACACCGGCTGATGAGGCCGTCTACCGGAACCTGGTCAGCAAACTGCGCGCCGAAACCGAGGACGTCGCGGCACTGCAGGACTTCGTCACCACGCCGCCATTGCGAGAAATCCTGATCAGCAAGGACAACAAGGCTTGGCTGATGCCGGTCAACATCGTCGGCGACATCGGCACACCGGAAGCCATCGCCGCCACCAAACGCGCCATCGAAACCGTGCAGCAGACCGTCGCGAACACCTCAGTCACCGCCTACACAACCGGACCGGCGGGGACATTCGACGATATCCAGGACATCGGCGAGCACGACCGGGTCATCATCGAGGTCGTCACCGTCGTGGTGCTGCTGCTGATTCTCCTGGTGGTCTACCGGAACCCGCTGACCATGCTGCTGCCCCTCATCACGATCGGGGTGGCGTTGTTGGCAGCGCAGGGCGTCGTTGCGGGCCTGGGCACGCTCGGACTTAGTGTCTCCAACCAGACCATCGTGTTGATGACGGCCATGATGTTCGGTGCTGGGGTCGACTATGCGGTCTTTCTGATCAGCCGCTATCACGACTATCTGCGGCTTGGCCAACACCCCGACAACGCCGTGCGCAATTCGCTGATCTCGGTCGGCAAGGTGATTTTTGCATCGGCGTTCACCGTCGCGGTGACCTTCATGGGCATGGTGTTCACCAAGCTGACGGTGTTCTACACCGTCGGCGTTGCACTGGCCGCGGCCATCCTGGTCGGCTGCCTGGGCGCGGTGACATTCTTGCCGGCCCTGCTCGTGCTGGCCGGCCGGCGTGGATGGGCCAAGCCGCGCAAGGATCTGACCACCCAGTTCTGGCGGCGCTCGGGCATTCGGATCGTGCGCCGTCCCTTGATCAATTTGCTCGCCAGCATCGTGGTTCTCGGCGCCCTTGCCGCCGTAGCCGCCCTGGCCGACTACAACTATGACGACCGCAAAGCGCTGCCGACCTCCAGCGAAAGCATCCGGGGATACGACGCGATCGGCCAGCACTTCCCCATCAACGCCAGCCTGCCGCAGTACATCCTGATCACCTCGCCGCGGGATCTGCGAACACCGGAGGCACTGGCCGATATGGAGCAGATGGCCTACCGGGTAAGCCAGGTGCCCGATATCGACATCGTGCGCGGCATCACCCGGCCCACCGGCGAGTCGCTGGAACAGGCCAAGCTCTCCTTTCAAGCCGGCGAGGTCGGAAAGCCACTGAACCAGGCCTCCGCCTTGATAAATGGCAACACTGCCAGCCTCAACCTCCTTGCCTTCGGCGCCGATCAGATCGCCGATGTACTCGGCGCGTTGCGCGGCCAGCTGGGGCAGACCCTGGCCACGGTGAGCTACCTGGTGCAGTCGTTGGCATTCATGCAGAACCAGTACGGCACCGGACCGGCGCTGCCGGGGTTCGACCTGGGCAGCAATCCGCTCAACACCATTCACGGACTCGGCGGCAATATGGGTGTGAACACCGGCGATGCCGTTGCGGCCTACGACAAGTCGATCGCCCCCGTTCTCGACGCCCTCACCGGCAACCCGGTCTGCGACGCCGATCCGGACTGTGTCGCGACCCGCACCCGCCTCCAGTCGCTGGCCGACGCACGCAATGACGGCACCCTGGACCAGATCGCCGATCTCTGTGACCTTCTGGAGCCGACCACCCGCGATCCCACCGCGCTGCCGGCCGAACAACCGCTGACACCGGATCCCCCCATACCGGGCAAGGAGAAGCCCGGTCCGCTCGCCAGCATGCCCGGCAATCAGCCGACCCCGGCCGCCCCCGGCGACATGGGCCCTGCGCTGGATTCGATCAGCCAGAGCCTGCAGGCGGCGGGCATCACCAATCCGGCCGATCTGGAGGCCCAACTGAACCAACTCCAGCAGGGCATCGGGATGCTGGCGGTGGCCAGTCGCCAGGTCTCCGACGGCGTCTCGCTGCTCGTCGACCAGACCAAGCGGCTCGGTATCGGTCTCAATCAGGCGTCATCGTTCCTACTGTCGATGAAGAACAACGCCACCACCCCGTCGATGGCCGGTTTCTACATCCCCGCTCAGATCCTGACCGGTGAGGAGTTCCGCCGAGCGGCCTCGATCTTCATCTCGCCCGACGGCCGCAGTGCTCGTTATCTGGTCCAGACCAAGCTCAACCCGTTCAGCCCGGAGGCTATGGACCAGATCAACGCGATCACCGCAGCCGCCCGGAGCGCCCAACCCAACACCACCCTCGCCGATGCCTCCATCGGCATGACCGGCCTGACGGTGACCCTGCGAGACACCCGCGACTACTACTATCAGGACCTGGCCAGAATCATCATCACGACCGTCGTGGTGGTGCTGGGCATCCTCATCATCCTGTTGCGCGCACTGGTTGCACCGCTGTATCTCGTTGCCTCGGTGGTGCTCTCATATCTCTCCTCGCTAGGCTTGTCCGTTCTCGTGTTTCAGGTACTGCTTGACCAGCAATTGCATTGGAGCGTGCCCGGCCTGACATTCATCATTTCGGTGGCTATGGGCGCGGACTACAGCATGCTGCTGATATCACGGATTCGCGACGAGTCGCCGCGCGGTATTCGCTCCGGCGTGATCCGCACGGTGACCCAGACGGGCGGGGTGATCACCGTCGCCGGACTCATCTTCTCGGCCTCGATGATCGGCCTGCAATTTTCGAGTATCACCACCCTGGTTCAGATCGGTTTCATCATCTCCGTCGGCATTCTTCTGGATACTTTCGTGGTCCGCACCGTCACTGTGCCGGCGCTGGCGGTGCTAGTCGGCAAGGCGAACTGGTGGCCGTCGAAATGGCAGCCGCCGCCACCAACCCGGGCGCCACGGCAGCCCGATCCCGAACCGGATCCGGTAACGACAGGAGCACCGCAGTGAGATTCGCCATCGCGGTCCATGGAACGCGCGGCGATATCGAGCCGGCGGCGGCCGTCGCCCTCGAACTGAGGCGTCGGGGCCACAGCATCCGGATGGCCGCGCCGCCGAATCTGGTGTCGTTCGCGGAGTCGGCCGGCTTAGGCCCGGTTACGCCGTACGGGCCTGACTCGCAGCAGCAATTGGATGCCGAGGTCTTCCGCAACTGGTGGAGTCTTCGGAATCCCCTCAAGGTCTTACAGGAGGCTCGGGATTACGTCACCGACGGCTGGGAAAGCATGGGCGAGAACCTGATTGAGTTGTCCGCCGACGCCGACCTCATCCTGACCGGCACCACATACCAGGAAGTGGCCGCAAACGTCGCTGAGTACCGGAACATCCCGCTCGCCGCGCTGCATTATTTTCCCGCTCGGGCCAACTCCAAGATTCTCCCATTGCCGCTGCCACTCTCTGTCGTGCGCCGCGGTTGGGCGGTGGCCGAGTGGGGCCACTGGCGGCTACTGAAGCCTGCCGAGGACGCCCAGCGACGGACCCTGGGCCTACCTAAGGCCTCCACCCGCGCCGTTCGAAGGATCGTGGAGCAGGGAACCCTGGAGATTCAGGCCTATGACAAGGTGTTCTTCCCCGGTCTGGCAGCCGAATGGAACGACAGGCGCCCACTGGTCGGCTCCATCACCTTGCAACTGGCCACTCAGGTCGACGATTCGGTCGCATCCTGGATCGCCAGTGGAACACCGCCCATCTATTTCGGCTTCGGCAGCATGCCGATCACCGAGCCGGCGAAGGCTGTCGAGATGATCACCGAGGTGTCGGCCGATCTCGGCGAGCGGGCACTGATCTGCACTGGGGTGTTGGATTTGGCCACCGTTCCCGCGGCCGACCACGTCAAGATTGTGCAGTCGGTCAACCACTCCGCGGTCTTCCCGCGGTGCCGGGCCATCGTTCATCACGGTGGTGCCGGAACCACGGCAGCCAGTGTTCGTTCCGGTGTACCGACTCTGGTGCTTTGGGTTGGGGCCGAGCAGCCGGCGTGGGCCGCCAGTGTTAAGCGGCTGGGGGTCGGAACCATGCGGCGTTTCTCGGCTTCCTCTGCCGAGTCACTGACGGCGGACCTCAGAACCGTGTTGTCGTCGGGATGCGCCGCCAGAGCCCGCGAAGTGGCGCGGCAGATGACGCCTCCGGAGCTGAGCCTGTCGTACACGGCCGATCTATTGGAACAGTCCGCTGCAGAATGCCTGTCACACCGATCTGTGGGCCCAGGCGGTCCCGGCAGCGAACGGTAGAGTCGGCGTCCGTGTGGACGACCGTGTTTCTGCTGGGCATTGCGGTCAATGTGGAGCCGACCCGGATCGGGCTGGTACCCCTTCTGCTGGCCCGGCAGCGACCGCTGCTCCAGTTGCTGGCCTACCTCGCCGGCAGCCTCGTCTCCACCATCAGTTTCGGCCTTCTGGTGCTGTTCGCATTCGAGCGGAACCCCTTCGGAGTCACCAGCGCCCACGGCGGGCAAGCCCAGATCGCAGTCGGCGGGATCGCAGTCGTCATCGCCGCCATCATGGCGACGCACTGGTTTCTTGGCACAGGCCGGCGCAATCGAAACCAGGAGGCGACCGCAGCGATCGGCAACGATGAGGCAGGCAAGTCGGACACATTGACCAACACTGTTCGCGGGTTTCTCCGCAAGGGCCGCTCCCCGTGGCTAGCCGGCGCGGTCGGGATCGCAAGTGGGGTGCCATCGGTGGACTATCTCGCAGTGTTGTTGATCATCAGCACGTCGCAGACCTCGGAGTTCGGAAAGGTCGGGGCTCTAGCGACATTCGTTATGTTAGGGAGCCTCGTGGTGACGGCGCCATTGATCGGATACCTGATCGCGCCCGCGAAAACGCTCGATGTGCTCGACCGCTTCGGTGCCTGGACCCGATCACGCAGCCGTATCGAATACGCGGCAATCCTGGCCGTCGTCGGTTGCCTGCTGATCGGACTCGGCGCGACCCACCTGGCCGACTGAAAACCCGAGACCGGGCTGCGCCGTTAGGCGGTCGATGCCCCGAACCGCGCGACGAACTCCCGCGAGTCGATCCGCAGACGGTCGTCGTCCACTCGGGAAAGCACCAAATCGAGCCGGGCGACCCGTCTGGTCAGCGCCCGACGAACGCGAACCGCGTCGGTGACATCATTCGGCCACAGGTAACGCCACGCGGAGTAACTGTTTTTCATCTCGTAAATCCTGAATCCGGCGTCCGTGAAAGGCCGCAGCACGTCGACTGCATTCAGGCCTGGATCTGACCACCACTTCGGCGAAAGCTCCAGAATGACCTCTGCATCGGCCGGCAGGCGCGGGATCAGGTCGCCCATTCCAGCCACCACGTCAGGTTCGGCACCCTCAACGTCGATCTTGATGAGGCGGATCGAACTGAGCTCGTCGGCACTGAGCAGATTGCGCAGTGGCTGGGACTCCACGATGGACTCCACCGATTCGGCGCCGTGCTTGCCCAGGGTCGTCGATGCCCCGACGTTGTGTACGGGGCCCGAGAAAATACTCAAAGTGCCCGGTTCCGCCGCTGCCGCCTTGTTCTCCGCGCGCACGCGGTCGCCGACGCCGTTGTGATCAATGTGGCGTTGCAGATCCGCATACACCGGCGGTGACGCCTCGACGGCAATCACGCGCCCGGTCGGACCGACACATTGAGCAGCAAGGAGCGAGTAGTAACCGATGTTGGCCCCGACATCGACGAACACATCGCCGTCGCGCAGACGGCCAGCGATGAACCTAGTCAGATCCGGTTCCCATTCGTTGAACACCCAAATGTAGGTCTGGATCAGGTCGGGCAGTCGGCAGGTGATTTCGGCTCCGAAACTCGTTAGTCCCGAGACGACGATGGAACGCCGGCTGTGGATCCTCGTCAGCAGTGGGATTGCAAACAACACATACAGCGGTGCCAGGACTGTCGCGCGGATGAACTTCTCAACGGGCGAGACGGAAGCCTTCGAAGTCCTGAGCAGACGCATCACCGATCGGAGCGGACCCAGGATACGCATCGCGGAGCGGTCGGCCGCCAGCCCAGAGTACTCAATGCCCATCGCTAATGCCCATCGCCGAAATGCCCATCGGTGAATCGTAGGCGCACCGGCGAGTGAGAGCCGAGGAGTGTACTTTCCTGAGATTTTCCTGATAGTTTGAACGGACATTGTCGTTGCCG
>ERZ888423.1166-NODE-1166-length-23897-cov-8.285085_pt1 | contig 23897 bp, 22 predicted proteins | sample MGYA00520523_ERZ888423 | MGnify/ENA primary metagenome ERZ888423 (study PRJEB32303, sample SAMEA104408611) | aquatic metagenome | biome: Brackish water; feature: Pelagic; material: water | place: Baltic Sea | collected 2014-06-08T10:24:00 | depth 30,27 m ...
GGGCGGATTCGGGTGTCGCCGAGGTAGTTGGCTGGGATTGAGTCGTGGCCGTGTCTGAGCTTGAGCAAGCCGAGAGGATCAGGGCGCCGGTGGCTAGGACGCTCACCAGGGCAATTTGTGTATTAGTTATTTGTGTTTTAGTCATGAGTGGAACGTACCTTTAATGATAATGATTGTCAAATGCAATAATATTAGAAGGATCCGCCCACTTTGAGGATCGCCAAACCACCCAAGGCGCCAACAACCAAAACTCGCATAAAGCGCCGACCCGGACTTAATAGTGGCCAGGACAGGGCGAGTAGCCAGCCCAAAAACGCGCCCACAATGAGCAGAAACACTGCGCCCAGCCAGGCCCACGCGTCGCTCAGAATCAAGCCTAAAAGTAATGCAGAACCCAGGCCGACAATGAGTAACCAGCGGGGGGCGGTGGTTACCCGAGCCAGTACGGGGAAACTTTTGCGTTCAAACGCGGCGCGGCGCGGGCTTGTTGAATACTTCGGGGTATTCGGGACTCGGGGTGCGGCTGGTTGATTATTGCCAGATTGAAAGTGCGGGCCACCTGGGCCACGGACGCCGCCGTTACCTTTTGGATCCTTCTTATTCCTGGCCACGGCTCTCCCTCTCGACGGATTTTGGGCCCGAGATTAAATCCGAGCGCCCCACAAACTCTAGTGCGCGTTAATGTTTGCAGGTGAGCCTGCCAGATTTTATGAACACCCAAGCAAACCCGATTGCTGTCGTGGGGCAACTGAACGTGCCCGCAGCCGAACGGGATTCATTCGATCAAGGTTATGACCGCATGAGTGAGCTTTTTGGCGAATCCCCTGGTTTGTTGTCGATGGAACTGGGCCAGTCAACTGACTCGCTCGAAGATTTGACCGTGATTCACAGGTGGGAGAGCGTGGGTTCCTACCGAAAAGCTTTGAGTCGCTACGAGATCAAGGCTGAAGTCATTCCCTTTTTATCCCAGTTTACGCGCGACTCGGTTACCGTGGAAATAATTAGTGACACTCAATCTGGCAAGGTCGTAAGCGGGGCAAGCTCACTCGCGCCGGACTCTGACACCTTTGACCGGGGGAGCGTCCACGGTGAACGCTAAATTTGAAAACCTTTTCGATGCAGGTATCGAACTTGGCTCACTTCTGCGTGAAGAACACTCGGAACTAATTTCTGATGCTCAGATCGGGTGCATCATGCCCAATGGTGTTCCGGTGGCGCTAGGCATTGAAAGCGTGGTGGGGGCCCGGGATCTATTTGGCATTCACCTCAGTCGCACGCTGGAGACCGCCGTACTTGATTCGGGCTTTGTCGCTGACTTCGATGCCGGCCGAGTAGAAGGCAGAAGGGTGATCCTGGTCGACGACGGGGTCGAGACAGGAACGGCGGCAATAGTTTGTGGTGAATGGCTCAAATCTTTGGGAGTACTCGAACTCGTTTTAGCCGTCCCCGTCTGCCCACGCACGGCCATGAATCGATTGCAGTTTCTTTTTTCCAGCATTGTGACGGTTCAAGCGCCACTTGGTGCTCGTTCACTTGCCTGGCATTACCTGGATTTTGACGTAATCGATCACGAAAGTGCGATCGCACTTCTCGATGCGCGATCGAGGGCTTTGGGTCAATAAGGCCCACCATTAGACTGCAGCCATGGATCGTGTTGACGCAGTCGTAAACCTTGCCAAACGCCGTGGATTTGTTTTTCAATCCTCTGAAATTTATGGAGGTAGCCGTTCGGCTTGGGATTATGGCCCCAATGGTGTTGAGTTCAAAGAAAATGTTCGCAAGCAGTGGTGGCAATCTGTCGTCCGTGAGCGCAATGACGTCGTGGGACTTGATTCCTCGGTCATCTTGGCCCCACAGGTGTGGGAAGCATCGGGACACGTCAACGCATTTGTTGATCCACTGACTGAATGCAAGAACTGTCACAAGCGTTATCGGGCAGATCAACTACTCGACGCTTATGAAGAAAAGCACGGCAAGCAAGCAGTCAATGGCCTCGGCGACCTCAACTGCGTTAACTGTGGGACAAAAGGCCAATTCACCGAGCCGCGGGACTTTAATGGGATGCTGCGCACCTCCATTGGGGCTGTTGAAGATGCGGGTGCGGTGCACTACCTTCGGCCTGAAACTGCACAGGGAATTTTTATTAATTACCTCAACGTGATGACCGCCGCGCGGAAAAAGCCACCATTTGGGATCGGGCAAACTGGCAAGAGTTTTCGTAATGAAATTACTCCGGGAAACTTTATTTTCCGCACCCGGGAATTTGAGCAAATGGAAATGGAATTCTTTGTAAAGCCCGGTACCGACGAAGAATGGCACGACTACTGGCTTGATCAGCGCTGGAACTGGTACGTGGACCTGGGCATGAACCCCGAGAACATGCGTCGCTTTGAGCACCCACTGGAAAAGTTGAGCCACTATTCAAAGCGCACAGTGGATATTGAGTACCGATTCAAATTTGCTGGAAGTGAATGGGCCGAACTTGAGGGTGTTGCAAACCGCACCGACTTCGACCTCAAAACCCACAGTGAGCACTCGGGAACTGATTTGAGTTACTTTGATCAAGAGTCCGGTGAGAGGTGGACGCCATACGTTATTGAGCCAGCTGCTGGTTTGACCCGCGCTGTTTTTGCATTCCTCTTAGATGCCTACGACGAGGATCAAGCACCCAATTCAAAGGGTGGGGTGGATACCCGCACCGTGTTGCGTTTTGACCCGCGGCTTGCTCCGGTGAAAGCCGCAGTCTTACCACTTTCGCGTAATGCAGATCTGGGGCCTAAAGCGCACGGCATTGCCGCAGAGTTGCGCAAACGCTGGAATGTTGATTTTGATGACGCAGGTGCTATCGGTCGCCGTTACCGCAGACAAGACGAGATTGGTACGCCCTACTGCATCACGGTGGACTTTGAGTCACTCGAAGATCAAGCAGTGACGATCCGTGATCGAGACACCATGGCCCAAGAACGCATTGGCATTGATGCGCTCACCGGCTGGTTAAGTGAGCGCATCCCGATCTAATTGTTCCAATCCTCGATATGTCCTTCGGGACGATCTAATGGGCACGGGGCTGTCAGCAAGCTGCCACAATCCGCGCATTCTGCATCGAGAAGGTAACCCGCTATTTCGTAGTCCTCAAAGATGACTTTCACCACCATCACATTGCCGCCACAAACGACACATGCATTGGTAGGAATGCCCCGTTGGTCGATTGTGTCGGAGCCCTGCGGGCTCTTCTGGCCTCGATGGTTGTGGTTCACGGCTAGTTGCCGGTAGCAGGAATACCTGCAACAGCCCGCTTAAGTCCATGACCGGCGGCGATACGAACGGCCTTTCGCGCGGAAATTTCCAATGGTGCGCCGGTCTTTGGGTTTCGCCCGGTTCGCGCGCTACGTTCGACAACGTCAAGGGTGAGGAATCCAGGAATGGTTACTTTTTCTTGGTTCATCAGTGACTCGATAACAACGGCCTGAATACTGGTGAGAACCTGCTCGACGCTGGCGGTGGGAACTCCACTGTGAGCTGATGCGGCGGTGATGAGTTCAGAACGGTTCATATGACTCCTTAGTGATAATGATTTTCATTACCATAACATATGAGCCGATATTCATCGGTTCGCAGGTGATCGGTTAACACCCGCGTGTCGCAGGAATCACTCGCGAGGTGGTTTGTAACCCTCAGATTCAATGCGGGCCGCATTTCTGGGGAGCAGGAAGCTCAAGAGCAGACCGAGGAAGACGAAAATTCCAGCTATTATGGAAACTGACTTAATCGCTGTGACGAATCCTTCGGAAGCTCCCGCAACCAGCTCTTCACCATTGGGCTGCGCGGCCAATGATGGAATCGCTTGCCCCGCGCTGTTTGCAACAGCGTCACTGACCTGCTCGGCTTGCGCTGCTGGGATCCCACGATCTTCAAGGTGACCGGCAGTTGACCCTAGGCCAATCAGCAACGTGGTTCCAATCAAAGCAGTACCAATGGCCGCTCCCACCTGGCGTGAAGTTGACTGGACAGCACTTGCTTGACCGGACTCAGCGACCGGCACTTCGGAAAGGATGACTCCCGTGAGTTGCGCGGTGGCGAACCCAACACCCATTCCGTAAATGAATAGCCAGGGCGCCATGCCCCAGCCGGTAATGGTCTCAGAAATTATGATCCCCAGCCCCACGATTCCAATTACTTCCAGGACCATGCCGATTTGCAGAACGCGCACTGGTCCAAGTCGTTGCGAGAGTGGCGCGCCCGCGCCAGATGCGGCAAATGAACCCAGGGCAAGTGCCAACAAAATGAAACCGGTTTGCAGTGCGTCGTAGCCCCGGGTCGCCTGCAAGAACAGTGGAATGGCAAAAAGCAACCCGAACTCACCAAGGCTGACCACAAGTGCAACCCCGTTACCGGCACCGAAACTCTTAATGCGGAACAGGCGCAGATCCAAAATTACGACCTTGTCGGCGGCGATCCGTCGCTTTTCAACAATAACCATGAGCACCAAAGCAATAACCCCGAGAACCCCCGCAACGAGGACGACCGAAACAAAGTCAAGGGGCCACGTCCAGCCGCCAACCGCGAAGTCGACTGTGGGCGAGAGCCAGCCGTACCGCTGCCCTTCGATCACGGCAAATACAATTCCGACCAGTCCGAGCGTGATGAGCAGGGTGCCGGGAACATCAAAGCCCTTGCGTGCGTACAAATCGCGAGTTTCAGGAACAACTGCAATCACACCAATAATGACAAAGATTCCGATGGGAACATTGATTAAAAACGCCCAATGCCAGGAAGCGTAGGTGGTGAGATAGCCGCCAACTAGCGGCCCTAGGGCAGCCATGCCACCGATAGTTCCGCCCCACACCGCAAATGCGACGGCGCGTGATTTGCCAACAAAAACCGCGTTAATGACAGAGAGAGATGCCGGCAAAATCATGGCCCCGCCAACTCCCTGAAGGGCGCGGGCAGTGATCAGGGTCACCGACGAATCTGAGGCGGCAACCAGCGCACTTGCGAGCACGAAAGTGATCACACCGACGATGAGGAGCAGTTTGCGACCGAAACGGTCACCCAAGCGACCAAAGAAAATTAGTAGGGAAGCAAAAGTTAGCGAATACGCGGCGTTAATCCACTCTGCGTCATTGGTGGTCAGGCCAAGATCGGTAACCATGGTGGGGATTGCAACGTTCACCACCGTGGCATCGAGAATAATCATGGCGACAGCGAGGGCTAGGAAGATCAGGGCGACCCACCGTTTCTTTCCTTCTAACACCACATTGTGGATCGGTGGGGTAGTGGGGGTTGCCATTATTCTCCTCATATTGTGGATACGCGTCGCAGTCTGCCATACGGAGTGAATTTTGCGGAACCGGACATGCGAAACTTGGGCAATGTCGGCCCAGCTAGCAATCGGATCCCATGTAGTTGATCCACCGGTTGTGCTAGCGCCGATGGCGGGAATCACCAATCGAGCATTTCGCAGACTCTGTCGTGAGGAAGGTGCGGGCCTTTACGTCTCCGAGATGGTCACTTCACGTGCACTGATCGAGCGCAATGAAGCGACCATGGACTTGGTGAGTTTCGCAGCAGATGAATCACCGCGTTCAGTTCAGCTCTATGGAGTTGATCCACTCGTTATGGCAAAAGCGGTGTCAATCATTGTTGATGAGGACCGCGCCGATCACATCGATATGAATTTTGGTTGCCCCGTCCCCAAAGTGACCCGCAAGGGTGGCGGTAGCGCATTGCCCTGGAAGCGTGATTTATTTAGAGAGATTGTCGAACGTGCGGTGCAGGCAGCCAATGGGAAGGTGCCGGTATCTGTAAAAATGCGTAAGGGAATAGATGACCAGCATTTGACATACCTTGAAGCGGGGGAGAGCGCCGCTCGCTCCGGAGTTGCGTGGGTTGCTTTACACGGGCGAACTGCCGCACAAATGTATGGCGGCCACGCGGATTGGGATGCAATTAGAAACTTGAAAGACCATCTACGTCAATTCAATACCCCGGTGCTCGGTAATGGAGATATTTGGACCGGATCAGACGCACTGGAAATGATGGCGAGAACCGGTGCAGACGGGGTAGTGGTGGGACGAGGATGCCTGGGACGGCCATGGTTGTTCTCACAGTTGACCGCGGCTTTCGCTGGAGAAGAGTTGCCCACTGAGCCACGACTTGGGCGGGTGCTTCAGATTTTGCGTAGGCATGCCGAGCTACTGACTCTGGATTACGGTGAAGCAAAAGGCTGTCGCGATATGCGCAAACACATGTCCTGGTACCTCAAAGGGTTCAGCGTTGCGCATACGGTTCGGCAACCATTGGGAACTGTACAAACCCTCGCTGAAATTGATGCGCTTTTGTCCCAGATCGATCCCGACCAAGCTTTCAACTCAGAAGTTGGATCCGGTCCACGTGGCCGCACTTCGGGCTCGCGTCGACCTGCTTTACCGGATCGTTGGTTAGAGACGTGTGAACTGACTTCTGAGGACCGAGTGAATGTTTCCTTGGCCGAACTCTCGGTCAGTGGTGGCTAACTTCGTACTCTGACACTGGTTAAAAAGGCCCGTCCGGGGGCGGTTGCTCACATTCACGTTGCTGTAACGACCGATGCACAAGTGTCGGTCCACCGTACTCGCGGGTGGACATGTGAACATGGGGCAGTGGCTCTGGAACCGGTAACTTCACCAGCGCGCATTTTCACATTCGTCCTTACGGTTGGATTGAGCCTTCTCCTTCTTATCCCAATTGGCGCAGCCGCCCAAATTGTTCTTACTTCGCAAATTGAAGATGAAAGCAAAACCGAAGTGATCGTGGTCATGGACCCAACGGGCGCGTGGAATAACCAGCGGGCTGCCAAAAGTGGACGGCTTATGCGTGCCTCTGAGCTGTACACATCAGGTGTCGCGCCGGTAATAATGGTCACGGGACCTAACCGGGCTTTTGAAAAGTCCCGGGCGGAATTGGAAGAACTGGGTGTTCCGGCAAATGATGTGATTTATCAGCCAACAGGAACGGACACCCTCGGCACTTTGGCGGTAGTCGCGACCTTGCTCAAGGATCTTGGTTGGAGTTCGGCCACAATTGTGACCGATCCGGCTCACTCTGCTCGGGCGCAAGTGACGGCTGGAAAATATGGAATTGATTCCCACATGTCACCATCTTCGGGCGAGGGTACTTCACTCACCGCAGAATATGTTGCCCGCGAAGCAATTGCGTTAGTTCGGTACTACCTATACAACCAGTGGGAATTGCCACGCATCGTGGTGGACAAGTAAAGTCACTCATGTGGCGATTCCGCAGGGTTACAACGAACAAGATGTTCAACGGCCAGTTGCCGAGCCGGTTAAAGAAAGTATCCGAAGTGCATTCACCCGGGATCGCGCTCGCGTTCTCCACTCTGCCGCACTACGTCGACTTGCCGCAAAAACGCAGGTTCAACTAGCCGGAGTCGCTGACTTCCCCCGCACCCGACTGACGCACACCTTGGAAGTTGCCCAGATCGCCCGTGAACTGGGAGATGCATTGGGCTGTGACGCTGATCTGGTGGAAGTAGCCGGACTTGCCCACGATCTGGGACACCCACCTTTTGGCCATAATGGTGAGGACGAACTCAACCGGCTCGCAGACTCAATTGGTGGATTTGAAGGTAACGCCCAAACCCTTCGGGTGGTGAGCCGCCTTGAAGCAAAAGTGTTTAATGAGGACGAACAGTCAGCGGGCCTGAACCTCACGCGGGCATCCCTTGATGCCTCCTGCAAATACCCGTGGGCCCGAACTCCGGGTAACCCGAAGTTTGGCTACTACGAGGACGACTCGGAGGTTTTTGCGTGGTTGCGTTCGGGTGCCCCAGGAACCCAAACCTGCCTAGAAGAGCAGGTCATGGATTGGTCCGACGATGTCGCTTATTCGGTACATGACTTCGAGGACGCTGTTCATTCGGGCTTAGTCTCAATCCTGGAATTTGATGACGAAAATGTCACTGATGAACTGTGTTCAATTGCCCGGGAAAGGTATTTGCCCGAGGTCCCGATCGAACAACTGCAGGAGGCGGTGTCACGACTTCGCCGCCTCGATTATTTCCCCAGTTCATTTGATGGCTCAATGCGCAGCATGGTGATGCTCAAGAAATTCACCAGCCACCTAATTGCCCGTTTTAGTGTGTCGGCTCAAATCGCGACCCAGCAACAGTATGGGGATCAGCGACTCACGCGTTATGACGCCACTTTAATTGTGCCCCAAGAGGTGCGAGACGAAGTCGCGGTAATGAAAACCGTTGCGGTCAAATGGGTCATGAATCGACCAGGAGCAGATCGAGCATATACCCGCCAGCGCGAAATCATTGCTGAACTAGTACATGCCTTGGTGCTCGACGAGGGTCGCAATCTTGAGCGTTGGCTCAAGCCAACTTTTGACAGTGCTAAAACCGATGGTGAACGGTTCCGCGTCGTGATTGATCAGGTCGCCAGTTTGACCGATATCAGTATTGAACAGTGGCACAGCCAATACTGTCGCTAGCGTGAAAAGCCGCGAACAACTTCAGCGCAGGTTTCAAGTTCTTCTCGCGTGTTGTAGACATGCGGTGAAACTCGAACCATGGAAGTCACACCGTGGGCCAGGTAGTCAACCTGTGAGTATTCAGGTGTTCCCAGGGAAACGTTGATTCCCGATTCCTTTAGTCCGGCGACAATTGCCGCAGCCTCAATCCGCTCATGCCGGAAGGTGATGATTCCACTTTTTTCAATTCCACGGTCTAGGACCTCAATGCCAGGGATTTCAGCGAGCATGCGCCGCATCTCTTTTGCTAGATAAGTGATCCGCTGCCCAATCGCGTCCAGGCCGAGTGCCAGTGAATAGTCAACCGCCGCCCCGAGTCCCAATAGAGCGGCATAATCCTTTTCCCAGGACTCGAATCGTTGGGCATTAGACCGCATGGTGTAGCCGTCAGGGTCCCAATGCGCTCCGTGCAAATCGGCCGGGAAAGGTTCAAGCTCGGCTAATGAGCGTGGTGAGCAATACATGAAACCTGTTGCCCGTGGGCCGCGAACAAACTTGCGGCCGGTCACACTTAAGAAATCAGCACCAATCTCGGTGACATCAATGGGCATTTGCCCAACGGACTGACATGCATCCACGAGATACCACGCATTTGATTGCTCCCGCTCGAGCGCATGACCAATTGCGGCAACTGGATTTATTAATCCGTTTTGGCTCGGGCAATGATTGATCAGGACTACCGCCACCTGGTCGTCGAGCATTGACTCTAAGGCGGCGACATCGGTTATTCCATTTTCGTCATCGGGAATAAATTCAAGCTGCACTCCATGGTGGCGAGCCAGTTGCATAACTGGCAACACATTGGATGCGTATTCGGACGACGATGCGAGCATTTTGGTGTGCGGACCGAAGTCGCTTGCAAAATTTATGGCGCTAAATGCTCGATCCCATGAGTCCGTAGCTGAAATACTGAGTGCGATATTGGAACCACTGGTGTCCAGTAAGAGACCGATTGAATCGCGTACCGACTCAATTCGCTCGGCAGCCTGAGCGTGAGCTTCGTATCCACCGATCATTTCCTCGCGGCGCAGGTGCTCGACCATGGTGTCGACAACTATCGAAGGAGGCAGGGCGCTGCCGGCATTATTGAGGTGCACCACCTCGGCACAGCCGCGGGTATCGGCTCGAAGGCGGGCTACGTCTAAACCTGATCTGTCGTTGGCCATGGATGCATTCAACCTTGGTTCGGGCCGCTGGTGTGCACCGGTCGTAGACTGACCACATGGCGGGCCGGATCAGAGACGAGGACATAGCCCTTGTTCGTGAGCGAGCCCGCATCGACCAGGTTGTCTCTGAGTACGTGACCTTAAAATCCGCCGGTGGAGGATCCTTAAAAGGCCTGTGTCCATTTCATGAGGAGCGCTCACCAAGTTTCCACGTAACTCCAAGCCGTGGCATGTGGTACTGCTTTGGTTGTGGTGAAGGCGGCGACCTACTCAGTTTTGTTCAAAAAATTGATCATCTTAGTTTTGCTGAAACCGTTGAGAAACTTGCTGACAAAGCCGGGGTCCAGCTGCAATACGTTGACGGGGGATCGACCCCGAATAAACAACAGGGCCAGCGTAAACGCTTGATTGAGGCCCATAAAAGTGCAACTGAGTTTTACCAAGCGCAACTGGTGACACCGGAGGCGCACACTGGTCGAGAGTTTCTGACCCAGCGCGGATTTGAATCTGAAATTTGTACAACTTTTAGCGTGGGGTACGCCCCCAAAGGGTGGGACGCACTCACTAAGCACCTACGCCAGGCGGGCTTCAGCGATCAGGAGCTACTCGCCGGTGGTTTAGTGTCCCAAGGCAATCGCGGCGTTTACGACCGGTTCCGTGGCCGACTGGTGTGGCCAATTCGCGAACTCGGTGGTGACGTAATTGGTTTCGGTGCTCGTAAACTCTATGACGATGACGAGGGGCCTAAGTACCTCAATACCCCTGAAACACCTATCTATAAAAAGAGCCATGTTCTTTACGGTCTCGACATTGCAAAACGCCTGATTTCCAAGGAGCAGCAAGCGGTCATTGTCGAGGGTTACACCGACGTTATGGCCGCGCACCTCGCGGGTGTGGGTACGGCGGTAGCTACCTGTGGGACAGCATTTGGATCAGATCACATCAGGGTGCTGCGCAGGATTCTCATGGATGACGACCGGATGCGTGGCCATGTGATTTTTACTTTCGATGGAGATGCAGCCGGGCAAAAGGCAGCATTGCGCGCATTCGAGGAAGATCAGAAATTCGTGTCCCAAACTTTCGTGGCGGTAGAGCCGGGCGGACTGGATCCGTGTGATTTGCGGCTGCAACAGGGTGATGCTGCGGTTCGAGCACTTATTGAAAGTCGTGTGCCACTTTTTGAATTTGCCATCAAGTCTGTCTTGAACTCCTATGATCTGGGCACCAGCGAAGGGCGCATTGCAGCTTTACAGGAAAGTGCTCCTATTATTCGAAAGATCCGCGATTCGGCATTGCGGCCGGAGTATTCGCGGCGTTTGGCGGGATGGCTCGGCATGGACCCGGGCACAGTTGCCAAGTCTGTCGGTGGAAGCGCCCCTGCATCGCGTCAATCCCGCAAATCCACCGTTGGCTCAAGTGTGGAGCGTGAATCACTTAAGGCAGCATTGCAACTGCCCGGTGCCGTCAGCCATTGGTACGCCTCCGTTGAAGAGTCAGCTTTCACCCACTCCAAAGCTGCGGCGGTTCATGTAGCAATTGCATCGGCTGGCGGACCAACTGCGCAACTTGATGGCATGGCGTGGATCGACCGGGTGCTCGCCAGCGCCGAGAACGACGAGATCCGGTCGACGATCCGCGAACTCGCCGTTGAGCCGATGCCAACGGAAGCCGGATCGCAAGATCGCTACGCAGTGGGCATGATTGCCAGGTTGCTGGAAGTGGATTCGTCAAAAAAAATTGATGAGTTAAAAGGTGAGCTCACCCGATCCGAAGAAAGTGGAGATCCAACCCAATTGTTGAACCAGCTTGTCGAAATGGAGTCCTACCGGCGCTCACTGCGTGAAATTTCACTTGGTGAAGCCTGATGTTTGGTCGCAATCAGTTCGACAAGCAACTGAGGGTCGATGCACGCTTATTACAGGTCCCCTCGTCAGAGCGCATTATGGCAACGGCTTTGGGCCCAGCGAGTTACGAGCCACCCGTGGTAATTGCTACGGACAAAGCTCTCTATTTCGCGACCACGATCGAACCCAATCGCGTTGAGTGGCAGCAAATCGCCAAAGCAACCTGGGAGGACCCCTGGCTGGAAGTGACAACCAACCAGAACGTCCTGATCAAGCTTCACCTTGACCCATGTGGGGATCTTCCGCCCATGGTGCGTGATCGGGTCACGGCAAGTGTCCTATTTCGCGAAACGTTGACCCTAGACAACGGCGGTACCATTACGGCTATTGGTCGTCGCGAGCCCGATCGAACTGAGGTCTCCTGGCTGATTGAGTTCCATGGGGACCTAGACCCGAATGACCCGCTCACCGCGCAGGGTGCTGACACAGCACTGCGGGAACTGCGAAACACCCTCGGCGTGTAGCTAACGCCCGGCCACTTGATAGTCTTCGCCGGTCGATCCCCCATAGCTCAATTGGCAGAGCATTCGACTGTTAATCGAAGGGTTTCTGGTTCGAGTCCAGATGGGGGAGCCATCAAATTGCATGGTCTTGAGAAGCGAAATTTTCTCACCGCGTGTCTTTTCTGTTGTCACCGTTGCGGTTTTCTTCAAAGTAGTTTATTGTTCAACTATGACAACTGCGAGAATTACTCCAACAACGGATGGACCATACGAAGTCGACGGCGAGGCAACCATAGTTGCGCCAGACGGCACGGTGATCAAAGAAACGACCAAGACCTATCTGTGCCGCTGTGGGGCGTCCCAGTCAAAGCCGTTCTGCGATGGTAGCCACAAGCGGATCAACTGGAGCGAAGAGAGTTAATCTCTATCTTCTGGGCCCACTGGGGTGAGCAGTAACAGCGCCCGATTTAGCACACGTAAATGGTGAGATCCCCGCCCCTGTGAGGTTCCAGGAACGGGGATCTTCATCACCGTTAAGTCAGCATCGTTCGCGCTCAGGGCTGGTTACTTGTTTTTAAACTTCAGTACCGTTTTGTAGTAGCCCCTCGTGAGAAGCGTTTGTGTTTGAGTGCCAGTCACTCCGGAGCAGGCAGCCGTGCCGCCCATGATGGGCACTTTGTTAGTTGCGCCAGACTCCGGAAGGGTTAGTCCGGTGATCCAAACATCGAGCCCCTGGGTAATAATTTTACCTTTTTTGTATCCGTTATTTCCATAGAACTCGAGATGAGCCACATTTTGGATTGTTCGGGCAACAGCAGTTATCGCCATGATCGTGTGATTCGATGCAAATTCACCGATCCGATTACCGTCGGAGTCCTGTAAATCGCCATTGGACACCCGGACTTGACCTACCGCTTCCGTGGTGTAGTTGGAGCCATCGACAGGAACGACTTCCTTGTAGAACACCATCTTATTCCCACAGCACGCCTTTTTGGCAGTACCGTTAACCGCGCTGCTGGACGTGGCTGGAGATAGAACAAATGCTAAACACGTAGCCATTAAAATGGCGAGTATCCGTTAGACGGATCGTGGCTTTCTCTGATTCACTTAATGCTACCTCGTGACACTGAGAACGAGAAGTGTTACGGTCGGTACGTGAAAAAAACTCTCGTCACATTAGCCGCGTTCACGCTGGGAATTACCGGAATCGCTGCGCCCAGCCAAGCTGCTCCAGCGCCCGTTAGTTTCACTTTGAATTTTGTCGGGGTACCCTGCGAAGGCTGCACGGTCACCTGGCAAAACGGAGTCGATGTTGACGACCAGGGCTTTGGCCCGCAGGAAACAATCAAAAACGGATCTGTAACGTTTACGAGCGACCAAGGCAGCATGGCTCCCGGGTCCTTCAGTATTAACAATCCCAAATTCGGTTTCATCGATGCGGCTACCATCATCGTGATGCGATACAAAGGCAAAGCAGTGGGCTCACAAGTGACTCGAAAAAAAGCAGTGGCAGCAAAGCGGGCATCCTCGTGCTGGGTCGGCTACAACCCGGTGAGCAACGGGGGTACCGATTCCCCGACTGAAAACTCAATGACTATCAGGTTAAGTACCGTAAAAGACAAAGACATGTCGGGCAAGACGACCAAGTCAATTCTCTCTTGGGCAAGTCCCACGGCAACGGTAAAGGGTCAACTTATGGAGAAGCCGTCATCAAAATTCCTGTCCGCTAATAAAGGTCGAATTTTGGTCAACGGAGACCTAGCCTGCGGCTAAAGGGAACCAGATCAGTGAGATCGACCGACTTGATCTGCGTTGTGGTTTACGGCAAATTAGCCAGCGTCGCTGGTAGGACCTGAATCAAATCTCCAGGTAAGGGTCACCCATGAACCGTCGGAGCGGATCCTTGCTTGCAGAACGGAACCAAAAGTGATTGGCGCGAACAAGGTGTTTCGAGACTGTAAAGCGCCACCTATACCTATTAATCCAGAATATAGGCGAGTCACTCAGAAGCAGACCGGATTACACCTGAGTAAATACTTGTTCCCAACCCTGGGTCGCGACATTGAGAAGAATTGGTCAACAGAAACCGCGTTGGGTCACGTGACGATTGGAGATTAGCTGCTGGAATTTTGTCATTTGGGGAATCGATGCAAGTCTTCAGTGCGCGGCTCATAGCGTAGTGACAACAGTGAGGTAGAAAGGCATAGTTGCGGGGAAGCCTACGTTAACTACATCGATGGTGAGCAGGCTAACTGGGCGAAGGCGTACTATGCGGGTAATTTGTCACGACTGAAGCGGGTCAAGCGCAAGTATGACCCCGACAACGTCTTTGACTTCGCTCAGGCGATTCCTACCTAGCTCCAGCTATTTTATGTCCGGACTATTGTTTTCAATGTTGGATTTTCGTAGAGGTAGTCCAGGGATAGAAGATACAAGGAAGAAGATTGCGCCGATGAATGTTCCAGCATTCGCTAACTTTGGGTAGAGAGACTCCTCGGTTAACGCTGGAACGTAAGTGCCTATTGCCGAGGCAACGAAGAACAGTGAACCCCAGATGTTCAACAATGCCAAGGTGCGATCACTCATGGGATTGCCTTTGCGGTGTTGAATCGGATACTGCAGCGAAAAGAACATGGCACTTGCCACAACAAAGCAGATTGCACCCGTAAGGTCAGGCACCCATAGGATTCGATCTTGATGCGTGGGAGAGATGAATCGCAGTAGATCTCCGGTCGCCGATACTTGGAAAAATATTGCACCGGCGACTTGAATAGTTGCGGCTAAGGAATTTCTGTTTGCGAAGCGTCGAACTGCTTGCGGACCACTGGCACTGTGGATCGCCATGTGTCGACCGCGAACTAATTGCACGGTCGCGCCAATCAGGTAAAGCGTTGATCCGATCAGATAAACCGAAAGAATTGTCTGGCTAGGCACGCGTGGGAGTGTGGGCAAAACCGCACCGGCTGCAAAGAGGATCGAGCCAACGATAAACGTGCTGGCAATCCACCAGTCACCTTCTTGGGGAGCCCAGAGTCTTCGTTTGACCAAATATCGATGTGCCATATTGGACACAGCATATGAGCCTGGCTGGTAGGGCCGCCTATTGCGCTTACAGGCTCACCGCCATTATGAATTGCCGCGAAGGTATTGCGGGTTGTGACGAAAGTTAATAGAAGAGATGTGTGTGATTTTTGGGGTCACATTTTTCTGATTTTTTTGTAAAGGGGCAGCACGAACTCGACAAATGGGAGTAGAAATAGCGTACTGCGCCTTAGGGCGCGGGTCGGGCTAGGAAACTCAGCCAGTCAAAGGAAGCGAACCGTGAGGATCGCGCCCAAGGGCTCGGAAATGTTGTCGGAGCCGGTTGAGAAGAATAGTTCGAGGCAAGCCCAACGATCCTGTTGGTGGCTGGGGAAACTCGGTCATGAGCGAGGCGCACAACATTGGCGCCGGCGCCCTAAGAAATTGGGCGACAGGCGAGCTGCCCACAGTGAAGGCCCCTCACACTCATACTGTGCGGGGCCTTCCACCAGTTAAGCCCGAATTCACGGGCTGTCGGTGCAGGCCAATCGAGTCAAGAATCTTGGCTCACGTAATGATGGCAATTTTTCCCATGAAATCCTTCTCGCTGAAACGCCGCTGCGCCTCATGGATTTCGGTTAAGTCATAGCGCGCAGCGACTAAAGGCTGGATCCGGCCTTGCTCGATGTAGGAGACAAGGTCGGCGAAGACCGACTTCGGGTGGAAGGTGCACCCGTAAAAAGTGAGGTCCTTGAGGTAGAGGTCGCGAAGATCCAAAGCGACGTGTGGGCCGGCAACCGCTCCCGCAGTTGCGTAACGGCCGCCCGGGCGAAGTACTCGAAGCAGGCTCTCAAAGTGCGGCCCACCGACCAGGTCAATTACAACGTCGATTGAGGACTCACCCAGCTGATCGACCAGGTCGCCCGCCCGGTCAATTATCTCGCCGGCTCCGATTCGCCTCACGTCATCGGCACGGACGCCGGTCGTCGCGGCGACAACGGACGCTCCGCGCATGGCTGCAAGCTGCACCGCGGCCGAGCCGACCCCGCCCGAGGCACCGGTGATGAGAACCCGCTCTGCACCTACCCGCGCGCGCTGAAGCAGCCCCTCGGCTGTGGAGTACGAACACGGAAACGAGGCGAGCTCGGCGTCATCGAGAGGACTGTCGATAACGAAAGCTTCACTTGCTCGCACGCTCAGATACTCTGCGAATGCGCCCTCAATTTCTGAACCAAGCGTGATCGGGATCAGATCGCCATCAACATTTACTGGCTCTTGCATCGTGCGCACCAGTACGCGTTCTCCAATACGCGCTGGATCAATGGCGCTACCCACGCTCGTGATCTGCCCGCAGCAGTCGGCGCCTTGGATACGAGGGAATTTCATGGGGTTCCCGGACCACGCCGCATCTGCCTCGCTACGACTCTGTGAATACCACCCGACACGCGTATTGATATCGGTGTTGTTGACGGCACTGGCGCCCACCCGGATAAGCACTTCTTCACGCCCAGGTCGAGGAATGGGCATGTCCTCACGGACTTGCAGTTGATCGATGTCTCCATGACCCATGAGCACGGCTGCCCGCATTACGTTGACATTCTTCACAGTGGATCCTTTGGAAACACAATAGGTGACATTACCGAAGCTACTAAGGGTCAACCACCACTGTTGGATGGATTGATTCGGCCCTTGCTATCCGCGATAGCAATATCAGCGGCCACCCGGGCGTTGTTGAGGACCAGTTGAATGTTGGCGTCAAGGCTGGCTCCGCCGGTGAGCTCAACGATCCGCCCCAGCAGAAATGGACTGGTTCCCTTACCGATGATGTTCCGGGCGCTGGCCTCGGCGACCGCGGTATTGATGGCCGCATCAATCACCGATCGGTCCATGCTGTATTCAACCGGGATGGGGTTGGTTACCAGCATCCCGCCGCCAACACCCAGGTCGCGCCGCACGGCCATTACCGCGGCCACTCCGGCCGCATCGTCGATTCGGTAGTCGGCGTGGAAGTCGCTTTCCCGGCTGTAAAAGGCCGGCACCATGTCGGTGCCGAACCCAATTACCGGTACGCCGTGCGTCTCCAAATATTCCAGGGTCAGGCCAAGGTCAAGGATCGACTTGGGACCGGCACACACCACCACCACTTCGGTGCGCGCTAGTTCTTGCAGGTCTGCAGAAACGTCGAAGGTGGTGCTTGCCCCTCGGTGCACGCCGCCGATACCACCGGTGGCGAAAACCCTTACGCCAGCCATCGCGGCCAGCATCATGGTGGCCGCAACGGTGGTACCTCCGACCGTCCCGTGGGCGATCGTGAAAGCGAGATCACGCCGGCTTACCTTTACGGCTGTGTCGCCGGCTTGCCCCAGAGCATCGATCTCGTCGTCACTCAATCCCACGCGCATCTTGCCGTCCAAAACCGCCGTGGTGGCAGGAACAGCCCCACGTTCTGTAATGGCCGCCTGCACGGCTAAGGCCGTCTCAACATTGCGGGGATAGGGCATGCCGTGGGTAATGATCGTCGACTCAAGGGCCACGACCGCTCTTCCCTCACGCAATGCCTCGTCCACAGGGGCGCTAATCTTCAGATGCTTATTTTTCACGGTGTCTGTTCCTTAATAATTATTTTGTCATTGATGATTTGCTGAATGGATTCGGCTGAGAAGCCCCTCGCCACCGGGGTCGCCGAAGCAGCACTGAGAACGGCGGCGGCTAGGGCGAATCGAACGGCGTCTTCCAAATTAAAATTCGCTAAATGAGCATGTACCAGGCCCGCCATCAGTGCGTCTCCTGCTCCAGTGACGCTGGCCACATTTTGGGGTGACACAGTGAGGATTCCGGAGGTCTGGGCGTTTGCGAAGAAGACACCATCGGCTGCCAAGCTGATTACGACGTTGCGCACGCCAGCATCGAGGAGGGCATTAGCGGCAGTCTTGAGGCTTCGTTTGCCCGATATTTCTATGCCAGAGAGCAGTGCGGCTTCTGCCCGGTTGGGCTTGAGGGTGTGGACCGATGCGAGGTGGGGTGTTACTCGGCCAGCCTTAGCAACCGAAACGGGGTCCACGAAAAGGGGGCTGTTGGTTGTTGTGGTTGCGATATGGCCGATGCACTCTGAGGCCAGGTTGCAGTCGACGACCACAGCTGAAGCGTTTTCCAGTGTGTTACTTCGCGCGCGCAGGGCAGCAACGTCGAGCGAATCCATTACGGCCATGTCGTTGACTGCGACCGCCATCTCGCCGCTGCCATCGATCACTGACAAGTAGGTTGCTGTCGGAGCAGATTCGGACCACACACTGTCGGTCAGGTCGACCCCAGATGCTGCGGTGAGGTCGTGCAGCCAGGTGCCGTTGTCATCGCGGCCCAGGGCAGTGATGAGTCGGGTGGGTGTATCCAGACGCGTCAAATTTTCGGCGATATTGCGTCCCACTCCACCGGGTGAGCGGATCACGGTGCCCAGGTTGGAGTCTGCCAGTAGTAGCGAACCTGGAACGCGTCCCTCGATGTCTACATTCGCGCCGCCTACCACGCATACGTAGTTCGTGTTTTGCGGCACGCCAACATGCTATCTCGGCTGTCTCGGCGATCAGGGTTGCCCCACGACCAAGGCGGATGTGAACTTGCGGCTGCAAAAGTTGGCGCAGCATTGAGTCACTCCAAGCCAGCAGTATGGCGAATCGTTGACAGAGTGAACAATGTTGGCAGCGGCGGGCCATTTGTGTGGCACGTGACCCCCCTACAATTTCATACGCACGGCCTAATTGTGATTGTCTTGTACACGGATTGGATGGTGGGATCGTGCGTGACCGGAACCGGATCGTGGTCGTGCTGATTGCGGCTATCCTCTTGCTCTCAAGCTGTGGCACAGCAAATGATTCCAGTGGCTCTGACCCAGAACTTGAGCCGATCGCGGCCAGCGAACCTGAAGTGAAAGAACTCGAACCAGTACCAGCAATTGTAAGCGATCGTCCAGAGAATCTAGTCAAATCCGATGCCCCTTTGTGCATTTCGACCGACGGTGCATGTGCCACTTGGCTTCCTGATGCAAGAGACGAATGCGTGGAAAACTATCCGCTTACCCAAAAGAGCGGACAGGACACGCAACAACGCTTGGACTTTGAAGACTGCGTCTACGATCTTTCGTATAAACCGTTTCAAGGGATAGTTCCGGAAAGATTCACCGGGGAGTTGGGACCGGACGTGATTGCGCAGGGGGAGCGACTCAAGACTTTTGGTTGGGACCTGCCACAGAAACAGCCAACTAAATGGGTTGTGTCTGCTGACGTTCCAGAATCAATTGTGGACGCCTCTCGCGAAGGAGTGCGAGCGGCAGAGCAATATTTGGGTGCGTTCGGGCCTTTGACCGTGTTCATGGTCGGAAATAGTTTGGAGGCTGCGGAGCCGGTGATTGACGCCTACTGCGGCTACGCGTATCCACCAGATTATCTTGAAAACTGCCAGGGGGACCAGGGCAAAGATATGCGCGAGATGGCCACTATTTTCCCAGGAGGTAATGCTTTTGCGCAAGCATCGTATGACTTCGACAAGCCCAATCAGTCTTTCGTGGACAATCCGTGCGCAAATGAAGAAAATCAGTTCTGCGCAATAAAATTTCCGGAAGAATTGATCGGAACTAGAAGCGTTACCGCTCATGAGTACTTTCATGTGTATCAAGCGTCCCAGCGCATCTATCGCGCCCAAGAAAATCCTGGGCAAACGCCCATGCCCCGGTGGTTTGAGGAAGGGGCTGCGGTCTACTTTCAAATGATTCTTGATGAACAAGAAGGATGGACCGAGGACCCGCGTGAACGCACAATTCAGGAGTGGCAGCAACAAGTGCGGGAGCAGCAGTTGACGTGGCCTTCATTAGCCCTGATTGACATTGAATCTGAGATCAGCACTCAAAGAGTCAAGAAATACTGCGGCGAGTTGTGCATTGGCTACCTGCAATACTCCGTTGGGTTCATGGCGATCGCGTATTTGGCGCAACTGACATCTGATCAAAAACTTATTTTTGATTTCTACCAACTCAGTAAAACAGAGAACTTCTATTCTGCTTTTGAGAAAACCTTCGGCCTAACGATTGATGAATTCTACGCAGAACTTGACGAGTTTTTGGTGCTGCCACAGGAAGAGCAATTCGAAATACTCGCTCGCTAAACTTGGGTCGAGTTCGTCACTCCGCACAAGGATAGGGAATAAGGTAGGCAGGCATGGAAACCGACTTAGATCATCAGAGCGTCGCAACACGGACGTCTCGTTGGGTGTGGATCTGGGTTCCCCTTGCGCTTTTCCTCACCGGTGTGGGTTGGGCTTTGACCAGCCCGGTGGGTTCTTCTCCCGATGATGACTACCACCTGTCGTCCATCTGGTGCTCTGGTGGGGACTCGACGAGTAACTGCTTACTCCCCGGCGATGATTCTGTTGACGGAGTTGATGGGATCGCTAGAGTCCCTGCGAATGTCCTGCAGGCGAGTGATTGCTTCAAATATGACGGTTCGGTTAATGCTGAATGCACGCTCGACGTGGCGAAAGACGTGTCGCTGGTGGCTACCAGTCACCTGAACCAGGTGGAAAATTTCTACCCGGCGGGTTATTACGGTGTGATGTCGCTGCTCGTGTCCGAAGATGTCGAGCGATCGGTCTTGGCAATGCGGCTGCTAAATGTCGCGATTGCGAGCCTGCTGTTGGCGTTGCTTTTGCGAATTGTGCCGCGTGGCATTGCGTTCGCCACATCCGCGGCACTGGTTGTTTCCTTTATGCCGATGGGCTTGTTCCTGCTTCCTTCAACCAATCCCAGTGGCTGGGTGTCTTCGGGGATTCTGCTCTTTTGGGGTTTTGCTTTAGCCCTATTGCATCAGCGAAGTTGGCGGTCACCACGCACGTGGCTGATGGCGGGCGGAGCGGCCGCAGCTGTTGCTATGGCGGTGAGTGCGCGCGTTGATGCTGCTGCGTACGTGGTGGTGACGTGCGTGGTGGTCTTGCTGCTGGCGGGCTGGACAAAGGTGCGGGCCAACATCGGCTCGTCCGTATTCGTGGGCGTTCTTGGGATTGTTGGTGCGTACTCCTATCTCAGTTTCCCGACCCCCGGTGGCGGTGAGGAAGGCCTGATGGGAACAGCGGATCGTGGCCTAGGTCTGCTGCTCACCAATTTTGCGTACTTGCCGGCCACACTGCGCGGAATTGTCGGTGACGGCGCATTGGGTTGGAATGACACACAGCTAGTGCCGTTGGTGCCGATGGTGGGCGTCCTTGTTCTCGGGGCGATCGCGTGGGCGGGGTTGTCAACAATGTGGACTCGCAAGGCCTGGGCGGCGTCGTTCGCTCTCGTGTCCTTGTACGCGATTCCATTGTGGTTTCTGCAGAAAGAGGGCCTGGGAGCGGGGGAGGTTGTCCAACCCCGCTATCTACTGCCCCTGTTGAGTTTGCTTGTCGCCTCGTTGCTTCTCGGGCGCAGTGTGCACGAGCCGATCGGGTTGCCGCGCCTCCCACTGATTTGGGTTACCGGTGGCCTTTCGGTGGCCGGCATTCTCGCGTTCTGGTCAAATGCGCACCGTTATGCCGCCGGAACTAACGTCGGAATTTTTGACCCGGGGATGGTACCCGCGTGGACGAATTCGGCAGGTGTTCCTTTGTGGGCTGCCACGGCAATTGCTGTGGTAGGAACTTGTGTGCTGATGTGGGGCGCATTGATCACCATGTCAGGATCTGAACGCTCGCGCGATATACCTGCCTGACGCGGAGTAGCGGAGCCTAGAGCGTGTCGTTCAGCGGTTGCGGCCCAGCCGTTCGTGTCCGGTGACCCAGTCTCCGGCGAGGACAGCGGATGCGAGTGAGATCTCCCCGGCAAGGACAGTTGCAGCGGCGATCTCGGCGAGTTTTTTGGCCGTTCCTGGTCCAGTGCAACCTAAAAGTTCTAGGCATTCGCGTGGCGTGGCAAGTCCGGTGCCACCACCGTGTGTGCCCAAAACCAGTGAGGGCAAAGTGATTGACCAGTAGTAATCGCCATTGTCGAGAAGTTGCGTGTACAGCAGGCCGCTGTGTGATTCAGCGATATTGGCCACGTCTTGGCCGGTTGCAATAAATAAGGCGGTCAGTCCGTTGGCCGCGTGCGCACCGTTGTTCGCTGACCCGGCCATGAAGGCACCAGCTTGCGAAATTTGTCGGGCGCGAAACAGATCCTTCGGGGAGACCCCAACAAGATTTTGCAAGGTGTGCGCAGTGGTGGTGACTTCGGCAATGACTCGTTTCCCTCGGGAAAGCAAGGTATTTATCTGTGAGTGTTTCTTGTCAGTGTCGATGTTCCCCGACAAAATGAAGTCCGCGCCATGTGGGTACGCAGATGTGATCCATTGGCATGCGGCGTTAGTGGCCTTGCTGGTCATGTTTTGACCGGCGGCATCACCGGTTGTGTAATCAAACCGCAGATATAAATTGGGCCCGACTGCGAACTGGGTAACTCCTTCAAGCAGTCCAACGCTGGTAGTACCTTGGGCTACTGTTCTTATTTCCTCGATGTTTTCGTTGATCCATAAGCCAAAATCTCGAGCCTCACGCGCGCTGGCAAACAGGAATGCGGGGGAGCGTTGCATGTGATCTTGGGAGATTGTTACCGTGGCGCCACCGGATTCATGGATGACCCGCATTCCTCGGTTGTAGCTGGCGACCAGTGCACCTTCGGTTGTTGCAAGTGGCACGTAAAACTCGCCAGAAGCATGCTCGCCATGAACAAGCAGTGGACCTGCAATTCCAATTGGTACTTGTGCGGCGCCAATAAAATTCTCGATATTCCCGCGGGTCGTTTCTGGGTCGAAACTAAAGCCAGCAACGTGATCAAGTGTCGTGCCGGTGCGCTCCATCAGGAAATCGCGACGCTCTGCAGCGCTTTGATGGGAGTGGTCGTCTTCGTGACTGCGGGGAATCTGATTGCGACTCATGCTTGATTAAGCCTGATGTGATCGAGCAGCGCAAGGGTTGATGCCCGAGCACTCGTGGCGTTAGCTCCAAGTTGGGTAACAAGCGGCGCGTAGTCTTCCTGGGGTACCTCGATTCCGATTGCCATGCGTTCAAGAGTCTCAGGGGTAAGTTCAACGTGCGGTTGCACTCCCCAAGCGTTTCCGTTGTGAAAAATCAGGATGGCGTCGCTCACTTCAGAATCAATGATTGCTCCTGGGGCATCGGTAATAAAGTCTTCATGCCAACGCACCCACGGGCCACGCTGATCTGATCCGGGAAAATCTATCTCTTCAACGCCCTTATGAACTGCCGCTTGGCGAGTGACGTGTCCGCCGAGGGCAACCGCGAGAACTTGGGCGCCGAAACACAAACCGATGTAGTTGTTTCCTTGGGCAATCCAGTCCTTGACCAATTCGATTTCAAGCAGTGCGGCCTCTTGGGTGTAACCGGAAGCCACTGAGCTCAGGGAACCCATATTGATCAGCAGGTCAGCGGGAGGAAACGGCACTCCGGCCACCAAATCATCACGGTAGATCCGTTCAATAGTGAAGTTATTCTCCAACAGCCAGTCTTGGACGTATCCCAATTCGTGGGCGAGGTTGGTTTCGGAGAGGACGAGGGCCGTGGGCACAGGTCGAGCATAGGGTCTGGTTCGCGTGTGTGAAGTCGGTGTGGCAAGAAATCCAATAATTTTGGTGTCTCTGTTGTTAGACCGAAATTGCTGCAAGATTGTTGGCTTCGTCCTATTCGTTGACGTGATGAAAGTTGGGTGAACGTGGATCGTCGATCTTTTCTGGTAAGTACGGCTGGGGTTTCTGCGCTGGCAGCCGGTGTCGGGATCGCTTCTAGCTCGAGCGCAATGGGTGCGTCACGTCCTG
>ERZ888423.1167-NODE-1167-length-23896-cov-19.298310_pt1 | contig 23896 bp, 22 predicted proteins | sample MGYA00520523_ERZ888423 | MGnify/ENA primary metagenome ERZ888423 (study PRJEB32303, sample SAMEA104408611) | aquatic metagenome | biome: Brackish water; feature: Pelagic; material: water | place: Baltic Sea | collected 2014-06-08T10:24:00 | depth 30,27 m ...
TGGGTTGACAGTCGTTATTGGGATCAGGCGCAGCAGGAGCTGTCTGGCACAGCTATAGCATTACAACGGACGTCCTCAAGCATAGACAGTGGCTATGTGTCATGGCTTGCGAGCCATTTAACGGCCAATGCCGTGTTGGCCGTTGACGGACGAACCCTTTCTTTAAGCGCCTTTGAAGCGCTTAAAGAACAGCTCGGAACCATGGTTGCCACTAAACTTGATCTCGATATTGCCAGCCAGATCTGGGCCAATCGACCGGCCTTGCCGCATGCGCCCGTTTGGGCCTTGCCCGATGCCTTTGCGGGTGATTCTCGAACCAATAAACTAGCCCAAGTACGCTCGCAAATGAAAGCCTTACGGGCAGACTATCATTTTATTTCCACCCTTGATGACATTGCTTGGGTACTTAATTTGCGGGGCAGTGACGTTGAATTCAACCCAGTGTTTCTATCGCATTTGTTGATCAGTCCTGAGCAAGCGACTTTGTTTGTTGCCCTTGAAAAAGTCAGTGACACGCTTGCAGCCGAATTGTTGGCTGATGGCGTGGTCGTGGCGGACTATTCGCTGGCCTTCGAACAACTCGCTGCTTTGCCGCATACCACTCGCTTGTTGGTTGACCCCAAGCGAACCACGTGTCGCTTTGCACAAGCCACTTCAGCCCAAATCGTGCGATCGTTAAACCCATCGACACGGCTGAAGGCTCGCAAAAATGAATGCGAACTGGCACATTGGCGTCAAACCATGGTGGCTGACGGGCAGGCTTTGTGTGAGTTTTTTGCATTACTCGAGCAAGCCATCGAGGCGCGCGCTGAGTCGCCCTTCAAAGAAAACATGATTGACCAGTGGGTGACACAGGCGCGTAGCCACCAGCCTGGGTTTGTGGGTCCGAGTTTTGCGACGATTGCCGCTTTTAATGCCAATGGTGCGATGGCGCACTATCGGGCAACTGAGGCCAATGCGGTCTTCATCGAAGGCGATGGTCTGTTGCTGATTGACTCCGGTGGACAGTACCTAGGCGGCACAACCGACATCACCCGCATGGTGCCGGTGGGAGAGCTGTCCGAGGCGCAGCGCAGTGACTGCACAGCGGTCCTACAAGGCATGATTGCCCTGTCTAGACTGCGTTTTCCGAGCGGCACACCTGCACCCCTGATTGATGCCGTGGCGCGAGCCCCCTTGTGGCAGCATGGCCTAGACTATGGGCACGGCACAGGACATGGCGTGGGTTACTTTTTAAATGTCCATGAGGGACCTCAGGTGCTGTCTTATCGCGCGCCTTCGAGCGCCGACATGGCCCTGTTAGAAGGCATGGTGACATCCAACGAGCCGGGGCTGTATCGAACCGGTCAGTGGGGTGTTCGAATTGAAAACTTGGTTTGTTGCCAGGCGGTTGCGGCAACTGATTTTGGTGAGTTTTTGGCGTTTGAAACCTTAACGTTATGTCCCATTGATACCCGTTGCTTTGTAATTGAGCAACTGCGGCCTGACGAGCGACAATGGTTAAATGACTACCATCAGGTGGTTCGTGATCGTTTATCGCCCGGCTTATCGCCTAACGCTTTGCGTTGGTTATTCGCTCGAACGCAGTCCCTACCGTTATAATCCAAATTTCCCGCGAACGCCCTTAATACCGGCGTACGATTTATGACCAAATATGTTTTCGTAACAGGTGGTGTGGTTTCCTCTCTTGGCAAGGGGATTGCCGCAGCGTCGTTGGCTGCCATCCTTGAGTCACGTGGTTTGCAGGTCACGATGCTCAAGCTTGACCCTTACATCAACGTCGATCCGGGCACCATGAGCCCGTTTCAGCATGGTGAAGTGTTCGTGACTGAAGACGGGGCTGAAACCGACCTCGATCTTGGCCACTACGAGCGCTTCATCTCAACGAAGATGCGCAAGGCCAATAATTTCACGACCGGGCAGATTTATGAATCTGTCCTGCGCAAAGAGCGTCGCGGCGATTATCTCGGCAAAACCGTGCAGGTGATTCCTCACATCACCAACGAAATCCAAGATTTTATTGTCCGTGGTGCGACCCAAGCTTGGGACGGTGCAACCGATGTGGCGATTGTTGAAATCGGTGGCACGGTCGGTGACATTGAATCGTTACCGTTTCTTGAAGCGGTGCGCCAAATGAGTTTGCGATTGGGACGCCATCAAACCGCATTCGTGCATTTGACGCTGGTGCCCTTTATTGCCACTGCCGGTGAGCTGAAGACCAAGCCCACCCAGCACTCGGTTCAGAAACTTCGCGAGATTGGCATCATTCCGAATGCGCTGCTTTGCCGCGCTGACCGGCCCGTACCGGATGATGAGCGTGCCAAAATTTCAATGTTTTCCAATGTGCCCCTAGACGCGGTGATTTCCGTTTGGGATGCGCATTCCATTTATGCCATTCCTGGCATGTTGCACCGTCAAGGATTAGACAACCTCATTTGTGAAGTCTTGGGTCTAAATCAGCCCGAAGCTGACCTGTCAATGTGGGATACCATGCTCGATGCGCTTGCGCACCCTGATCACACGGTGCGAATCGCCATGGTCGGAAAATACGTGGACCTGACCGAGTCGTATAAATCCCTCACGGAAGCGCTGACCCACGCCGGTATGCACACACGATCTAAAGTTGATGTCACTTACATTGACTCCGAAGAAGTGGACTCACATGGCACGGATGTGTTGCGTGATTTTGATGCGATTTTGGTGCCTGGCGGATTTGGCAAGCGTGGCACGGAAGGCAAGATCAAAGCCATCAGATACGCCCGCGAAAACAATGTCCCGTATCTCGGTATCTGTTTGGGTATGCAACTCGCGGTGGTTGAGTTTGCGCGGCACATGGCCCAGCTCGGGGGCGCGAACAGCACGGAATTTGACCCAGGCTCGCCTCACCCAGTGGTCGCTTTGATCACCGAGTGGATGGATCGAGAGGGGAAGTCTGAGGTTCGTTCGGCAGACTCGGATCTTGGTGGCACCATGCGTAAAGGCTCACAAAAATGCCCCGTCAAGCCTGACACGTTGGCGAGTCGCATTTACGGCTCACAAGTCAACGAGCGACATCGCCACCGTTATGAGGTCAACAACGTGTATGTGCCGCGACTAGAAGCCGCTGGCTTGGTGATCAGTGCTCGCACGCCGACGGAAAACTTGCCGGAGATCATGGAGTTGCCTGGCCACCCTTGGTTTATGGGTGTTCAGTTCCATCCAGAGTTCACCTCAACCCCAAGGGACGGTCATCCGCTCTTTACTGGTTTTGTGCGGGCGGCATTGGCCTATCAAGCGCTTCGCCAAGAATCATCAGGCATGGGGGCTGCTCAATGAAGCTGGCCGGGTTTGACGTTGGCAATGACAAGCCCTTTTTTTTGATTGCAGGTCCTTGCGCCATTGAGTCTCGCCAAATGGCGTTTGATACCGCAGGGCAGCTCAAAGAAATCACAGCTGCCCTTGGTATCCCTTTTATCTACAAAAGCTCCTTCGACAAGGCCAACCGCAGTTCATCGCGCTCATTTCGCGGGCTCGGCATGGCACAGGGTCTTCAGATCTTGGCTGATGTGCGTGCTGAATTGGGTGTGCCGGTTCTGACGGATGTGCACGACATCAGTCAGATTAAGCCGGTTGCTGAAGTGGTTGACGTATTGCAGACACCGGCTTTTTTGTGTCGTCAAACAGACTTCATACAGGCCTGCGCCCTGAGCGGTAAACCAGTGAATATAAAAAAGGGCCAATTTTTGGCGCCTGAAGACATGTTGCAGGTTGTGAATAAAGCCCGTGATGCGGCCGAGAAAGCAGGCGTCGTGGCTGATGTCATGGTTTGTGAGCGGGGTGCTTCGTTCGGTTATCACAACTTGGTCTCTGACATGCGCTCGCTGGCGATCATGCGGCAAACAGCATGTCCAGTGGTGTTTGATGCCACGCACTCTGTCCAGTTGCCTGGTGGACAGGGGACGTCTTCGGGTGGTCAGCGCGAATTTGTGCCTGTCTTGGCCCGGGCTGCCATAGCCGTCGGGGTCGCCGGTATATTTATGGAAACCCATCCAACGCCAGATCAGGCTCTTTCAGATGGCCCCAATGCGGTGCCTCTGGATCGGATGGCCGCTTTATTGAACACACTGGTTAACCTAGACCGAGTGACCAAATCAGCGGGCTATTTGGAAGACACATTTTAATTTAGATCGTTTTTAGGAACTTATGATGAGCTCAATCGTTGATATTATCGGCCGTGAAATCTTGGACTCACGGGGCAACCCCACTGTTGAATGCGATGTGTTGCTGGAGTCTGGCGCGATGGGACGGGCGTCGGTGCCGTCTGGGGCATCAACGGGTAGTCGCGAAGCCGTTGAACTGCGTGACGGTGATAAGGCTCGCTATTTGGGTAAAGGTGTTTTGCGTGCGGTTGAAAACGTCAACACTGAGATTTCTGAAGCGGTGATGGGACTTGATGCCCAAGAGCAAACATTTATTGACCGTACCCTGATTGATCTCGACGGTACTGAAAACAAGTCGCGTTTGGGTGCCAATGCTATCTTGGCGGTCAGCATGGCTGTGGCCCGTGCGGCGGCCGAAGAGTCTGGCTTGTCCTTGTATCGCTACTTTGGTGGCAGCGGCCCCATGAGCATGCCTGTGCCAATGATGAACGTGATCAATGGTGGCGCGCACGCTAACAATTCGCTGGATCTGCAAGAACTCATGATTTTGCCGCTCGGTGCAAAGTCCTTCCGCGAGGCCGTGCGCATGGGGGCGGAGACGTTCCATGCCCTTAAAAAGCTCATCGATGAGCAAGGCATGTCAACGGCTGTGGGCGATGAGGGCGGGTTTGCGCCAAGCGTACAAAACCACGAGGCGGCCATCGAGTTGATTTTGCGCGCAATAGAAAATGCCGGTTATGAGCCTGGAACTCAAATCGCCCTTGGCCTTGATTGTGCTGCGACAGAGTTTTATAGCGATGGGCAGTATCACTTGAAAGGTGAGGGCAATCTGTCGCTATCGTCTGAAGGCTTTGCTGATTTGCTATCGACATGGTGTGACAAGTACCCCATCATTTCGATTGAAGACGGCATGGCAGAAAACGATTGGGAAGGTTGGAAAATTTTGACTGAAAAGCTCGGTAAAAAGATACAGTTGGTCGGCGATGATTTGTTTGTGACCAACACAAAAATTCTAAAGCAAGGCATTGATCAACAGATCGCCAATTCCATTCTGATCAAAATCAATCAGATTGGTACCCTGACTGAAACATTTGCCGCGATCGAAATGGCCAAACGCGCGGGTTACACGGCTGTCGTTTCTCATCGCTCAGGCGAAACCGAAGACGCCACGATTGCTGATATTGCAGTGGCCACAAACGCCATGCAAATCAAAACAGGCTCCATGTCACGGTCTGACCGCATGGCCAAATACAATCAGCTGTTACGTATCGAAGAAGAACTCGCTGAGGTGGCAACTTACCCTGGGCGAGATGCTTTTTATAACCTTCGCTAGCTCTGGACTGATGCGGCTGCTCTTCCTAACCCTACTCGCTTTGTTCTTGCTGATCCAGTACCCGCTCTGGTTTGGTCAAGGCGGCTGGTTTGCTGTGTGGGAGCTGGAACAAAAGGTTGCCGAGCAGCGCACGGTCAACGAAGGTATTCGCCAGCGCAATCTCGCCATGGAGGCCGAAGTCGAAGACTTGCGTGTGGGCACCCAAGCCATTGAGGAAAGGGCCAGAACGGATCTCGGCTTGATGTTGGACGAAGAGGTTTATGTTCAGATCTTATCGCCCGAGGTGCCGCCTAAGGAACCCGCTCAAATCGTGACACCGAGCCGTTAGTGTTCAGCGGGCGATCGCTGATGGATTTATAGCGGGTTCAATGTGACACAAGCCCTGGGGTTTTGGGTGCGGTGACTTTGCATCACCGCTTGGTGATGGCTAGCAATGGCAATCGTAGGCATAAAAAAACGAATCACGGGTGTGACAGGCTGATGTTGCAGGGTCACGCTCACACGCAGGAAATTAGCCGCTGAAATGGACTGACCTGATCTCGGTCCTTGCCCATCGGCCCAGCCTTTGGCAACAAATCGTCTGTGTTGTTCGGCGATGTGATCGTGTCGAATAACCTCTTGGCCAAGGTGTTGACTCAAGCGCCTGTCTTTGAAGTCTTTGATGAGTTGACTCACGCTGTCCTTGACGCAAATCCGAATTTCGCCGCGCATTCGCGATGATCGGTGTTGCTTCATGTGTCGTTCAACGGACTCGGTACGACCGCCTGTCATGCTTGCAAAGAGCGTCGCTTGTTGCGCCAAGAGAGCGAGCTCTTGGCGCGTGCTGTGCCATCCCGAAACGTCAATGGCAAGTAAACCCAGCCAGATGAGTGGCAGTGAAACAATGGACCACTCGATTAAGGCGTGACCGGCTTGGTGTTGTTTGGGGATGCGTGATTTCAGCATCACGCAAGCTTGCGCTGACGTGCATGCGAAGTCTATTCGCACATCCACGGACTAATGCAGTGTTGGCCTGCTATCGGGTAAACCTGACTCAAACAGCGCGGTTGCGTCAATCGGATCAAAGACATAAGGCGTGCCACAAAACTCGCAAGTCACCGTCACTTGACCCTGTTCCTTGACGATGCTGTTGACTTCATCAGCACCCAACGAGCGCAACATCCCGGCCACGCGCGCCCTGTCGCAACCGCAACGCCAAACAATGGGCATTTCTTCAAGGCTGATGATTGGCGTCTCCCAAAACAAGCGGTGCAGCAAGGTGTCGGTCGAAATAGACACCAACTCTTCGCTGGAAATGGTTTCACAAATGGCCTCAGCGGTTTGCCATGATTGCGCCGCTTGAGCCTCATCGACCGTTTCTTGGCCACCATCATGCGGCATGCGTTGCAGCAGCAAGCCAGCAACACGATCGGGTCGCGCCGAAAGCCAAATGCGCGTGAGCAATTGTTCGGATTGATGCATGTAGTCTTCGAGCACTTCAGCCACCGTCTCGCCACGCAAAGGCACAACACCTTGATAAGGCTGCCGCGTGGGTTGGTCTTTGGGTGGATTGAGAATCACCACAAACCGACCTTGTTGATCGGCATTGAGTAATGCTTGCAGGCCTGTCTCAAAAGCCGCTGGCTCGCGCCTGAGTTTGACGGTGGCTCGAATCGTCATGTCGTGCCGACATTCAACAACCAGTAGTTTGACGGCACCCTGGCCCTGCATTTGAAGTAACAGTGCACCATCGAACTTAAGGTTCGCTGCCAACAGTGTCGCGGCGGCCACCAACTCGCCGAGCAGCTGCAGCACGGCTTCAGAATTGCTTTGGTGGGTGATGGCGTTTTGCCATGCTTGATCGATCGAAGTGGCAATCACTCGAGCGCTTTTGTTTTGCAGTAGGAATTTTTTGATTCGATCGTTGTCGTTCATCAGCCGATCCGTTTGAGCGATTTGGCGAAATGCTGAGCACGCTCTTGGTAATTGGCGTTGTTCTTGTGCATTTGGGTGATTTCTTCCTCACTAAGCGTTCGCATGATCTTGCCGATGCCAATGACCAGACTACCGTCAGGAATGATCCGTCCTTCAGGCACAATCGCGCCGGCACCGATCAAACAGTTTTTACCAATCACGGCATGATTCAGAACGATGGCTTGCATACCGATTAAAGAGCCACTGTGAATGGTGCAACCGTGCAACATGGCTTGATGACCGACGGTGACATTCTCATGAATGATCAGTGGCGTATCGCTGTCAACGTGCAAAACAGCACCTTCTTGAACGTTGGATCCCGCCCCAACAGAGATGGTTGTGTTGTCGCCTCGGATACTGACGTTTGGCCAGATACTGGCTTTGGGTCCAACGCGGACATCTCCGATAATAATGGCAGACTCAAATACCCAAGCGCTAGGGTCAATTTGTGGAATGAGGTGGTCGAGTTGATAGAGTGCCATTTGTGCTGCCAAAGGAGAGGGTGAAACGAAATTTCAGGTCAGCGCAGTGGGCGTGACGCTGAAACGAGTGGTGCTGAGGGCATAAAGTCAATATCTGCGAGTTTCAACCGTTTGTTCCAAGCCTGTCTCAAGGGTTGATCAACCTGATCGTGTTCAATGTGGTCAATGAACCCGGTTTTGATGAGCAAAGTTTTGGGCGGTTGAGCCGATAGTGAATCAATAGCCTCCATTATAAAGCCTCTGACCTTGAGGCTGATGTCGTGGCGCCAATTCGGTTGGTGGGTTGCTGTTGCTGGTGAAAGCTGCAAGACAACCACAATGGTATTGGGCAGGGCATTGATTTTTTGCGGCGAAGCAAAGGTGGCCGCTGCCCAAACCTCAGCAATGGTCAGTAAGCGTTGTTCGATCTGGTTGGCATTGAGTTCTCCCAGAACCGTGGGTACCATTTGATCAGACCGACCCAAAAGGCGAAACCGCTGGTTATCGACTGTTTTGACGCATAAATCAGTCGCCAGCCAAAGAGCATCATTGCCCAAGCCGTGGCTGTCGAAGGATGCCTTTTGTGGCCAAGCTTGTACGTACTGAGCTGGATTGGTGTGTTCAAAGGTATCCACACGTGCCACGCTTAAAAAGCCTGTGGTTGATTGGTCAGACACCGTTGAATCAGGGTCGGGGATGGTTTGGGCCTTAAAGCCAGGCGTTAAAAACAAATCATCGCTTTCAGATGGCCATTTTTGATGGCTTTGCACCAGCGCTAAGCCACAGCCTGGCATGTAGGTGGCCAAGTTTGGTGAAATCCCCGTTCGCTCAACGCTCGCGGTGCGCCAAGCCGGGGTCAGTTGATCCCCAATCAAGGCAACAGAGGCCAGCGATGAAGGCAACGTTTGGTTTGTTGATTTTAGCCAGCGGCACCAACGAATCGGTGTTGTGGACAGATGAGAAGCATCGCTGGCCAGGCTTAACGTTGTCGATTGATCAAAAATGACCGCACGACCAAAATAAAGTGCCGGCAAAATGGCTGCCATCAATCCCGCTTCAACCCATGGCATCAGGGTTGTCTGCAGCGCTGTTGCTTGGGCGGGAAACCAGTTGTGAGAAGCCACAAATCCAGGCAAGTTACCGATCAGTGCCTGCTGGGGCAAGATCAGCGCTGTGTCAGCCGTAAAAAGGCGTTGCGCGTGTTCGGGCCAGACCATGAGCGCAGGCGCTGAGGGCAGTGCAGGGGCCACCTGAAACTGATGAGACTGGCGAGCAACAAACCCATGCCAACTCATGACATTACCTTGGTGCACATCAAAACCAACCACTTGTTGTATGAGTGGGCATCGACCAATGGCCGCTAAGGTCGTTTGTGCCGTGTGTTGATCGATGAAGGCCAGACGGCTGCGGGCTTGTTTGAGCTTGACCACAAGGGCCTCTTCGCTTTCAGCGGGTGAGAGCGGTACAGCAACGGCAGCACTGGCCCAGCAGGCCAGCATCACAGCCAAGGTCTCGATGGGTCGACTCATCACCACAATCACGCGGTCGCCGGGAATGACACCGAGTTTTGATAGGCCGTTGGACAGTTGGCATACCAACGTCCCAAGTTCAGCAAAGGATACCGATTGCTCAAGGTGGTTGGGTTGCTGCCAACGCAATGCTTCTTTGTGAGTGTGCCCGAGCCCAGGGGCCCAATCAAAACAACAAACCTTCGCGATATTGAAATCACGAGGGACATGCCATCTAAAATTGTCGTAGAGCTTTTGATACTCGTCGGCCATGGTGTTTTGGCGTTGTTCGTATAAAACCCTTAGCATCGCCTACCGGCAGGGACTTGGCAAGCGTCCTTCGGTCAGATTATTGATGGCTTAGGAAATTATTGCTTTGCAGCATCCTTGGTCTCAGATCTGATGTCAACCAAACGTGTTCCTGCCAAGCGGTCATGGAGAAACTGGTGGTTTGATCCAAATGTTGGGATAAAAATCAAAAAGGGAGCAAATACCGAAAGCAAAAGAAGAGCCTTCCAGCCCGTCGCTGATATCAGTGGCAGTAAGATGGCCATGCCTAACAGTGGTAAAGGCCAGATCAGTAAATATCGAATAATCAGTTGTTTAAAGGTTGGTTTTTGGCCTGTGGCGCCCACCAAACGAATGTGCCATGCTCGCATAGGCAGTGTTTGCCCGCCGCGTTGCCAACACACCAAGAAATAAGCACCGATAGCAAGAAAAAGAACGAAGATGCGTGCTTCTCGGTTCAGAAGGCCATGTTTGCTTTCTGTTGCAACATCAAAAATGTAGGCCGTTGTAAAAACCACTGCAAATAGCAGCACGCCCTCGTACATCATGGCGGCAAACCGCTTAAGACGAGACACGTCAGGCGCTTGAACGGTGTTGTTCAAGGGCTGGGACTGTTCAAGGGGGTTGGTTTGTTGCATGACAGCATTATGCTGTATCTGAGACATGACTGCACAGCGAGCGTCCAAACAAAACGGGGCGCGTGGCGCCCCGTTTTGTCCTAACCGTCATCTTTTGTGATTAGTTCGAGCGAGCGGGGTTTGAACCAAGCTCTTTTTGCAATTGCGCGGCGTCGATCATCACGGCGCGAGCCTGCTTGAAGCTCTTTTTGAAGAAACGGCCAATCGCGCAAGCGGCAGCCCATTGGGCTTGGCTGCGCAATTCACGCTCCAAGAGCTCACTCTCCAAGCGGTTTGAGTAGTACACGAAAGGGGTGGTGGGGAATGTGTTCCTAGCCATGGTGTGCTCCGGTCAGGGTTGTTTCTAATAGGGAATACCCTAATTATAGGGAAAACCCTGACCCGAGACAAGTGGCTGTTAAAAAAGAGACTGAGTACGTCTGGTTGTGGTGAATTTACGACGTTTATTATCGCCGGTAACTTTCGTTGACCATCTCGAACTCATAGAGACGGCAGTCTAGTGCCCCGTTGAAAACAGGCGTTCGGCGCCTTGGCTTTAGACGCATTTGGCTCGGTAAGGTCGTGTCATCACTAATCACAAAAGCCGACCATCCACCAAAGGAGTGCTTTAACTGCGATGCCCAAATCGCCATGGACGGCGAGTCAGAGGCCATCCGCTGTCCGTAAGGTGGGTTGGTGATAATCATCCCTGTGGGACACGGTGCAGTCACCTCGCAAGCATCAGCCACAGTGAAGTTAATCGTGGTTTCAGTCAGTCCAGCGCGATGTAGATTGTGTTGGGCAGCCTCAATAGCCGCCTCGCTAATATCACTACCGAAAAGCGGGGCGGGAGGCTCTTTTTTAATGGCTGCAGTGGCCGCCTTTCGAATGTCCTGCCAAGCACTCATGTGATGGTGTCGCAGGCGTTCAAAACCAAAGGGCCGATTAATCCCTGGCGGTATGTTCAGGGCCATCCAAGCGGCCTCAACCAAAATCGTGCCACTGCCACAAAACGGATCCAATAACGGCATGTGTGGTTGCCACCCAGCCAGCGCCAAGAGGCCTGCTGCCAAGTTTTCACGGATGGGGGCTTCGCCCTTATCAAAACGCCAGCCACGCTTAAAAAGCGACTCGCCAGACGTGTCGAGGTACATCGTGGCCGTTGTCTCAGACAAAAACAAATGCACGCGGGCATCGGGTCTGACCGTGTCAATGGATGGCCTAGCCCCTTCGCGGCTACGGATTCGGTCACAAATGCCGTCTTTGGTTAGCAAGTTGCAATATTGCAGGCTTTTCATCGGGCTCGCGATAGCTGAGGTGTCTACTCTGAGCGTCATTTCCGGGCCGAACCAACGTTCCCATTCGGTGTCATAGGCCAAGGCCGTGATATCGGCTTCGGTTCTCACAGGCCGGTGAGCCAGTTGCACCAGAATGCGTGTGGCCAAGCGACTTTGAAGGTTTGCTGTTTGAATGGCTCGCCAATTGCCCTTGAAATGACAGCCAGCCCGCCCGCGAGTGACATGGTCCAGGCCAATCGCTTCAAGCTCAGCAGCCAAAACAATCTCAAGTCCGCGCGGACAGGGCGCAAAAACATCAAAAATCTCGGCATCGGTGGCGCCTCGGTGTCGAGTGGCTCTTGAAATATCAGCACTGCTGACGTCGCGCTCTTCAATGGGTGCTTTCTTTTTTTCTTCGGCAGCGATGCGTGCCCGTTGATGGGCTCGAGCGCCACTTTTTTTAACAAACGGGATCTCGGACTTGTCCGATCCAGATGTTGACTGGGCTTCAGGACGTTTTTTGATAGAAAGCGTGGTTTTTTTGGGTGTGGTTTCAGTCATGTTTGGCGGTGCATCATGGCCTGGTTAAGGCTTTTAGTAGAAGGGTTTTATCACGACCAATGCCGTGATCGCCAAAAACATGACGACTGGAAATTCGTTGAACCAACGGTAAAAAACGTGCGAGTGCTTATTTTCTTGACGCTCAAATACGATTAAGTAGTGACGACAAATCAGGTGGTAACCCAGCAGTACGACAACAAGAACGAGTTTGACATGCATCCAGATGTCACGAGTGCTCAAGCCGATGCCGTAGTACAAGTAGAGCCAAAGCCCAAAGAATAGAGCCGGGTATGCCAAGATCGTCATGAACCGATACAAGCGTCGAGCCATGCCAACAAGCGCGAGACGAACCGCTGGATCCTCTGCTTGGGCAATATTGACATAGATGCGCGGTAGGTAAAACAGGCCAGCAAACCACGAGGCCACAAACAAAATGTGAAAGGTTTTTACCCAAAGCATCGCGTTAATCCATGGTGGTTAACAGATTTAACCACGGGTTTGGCCCTCGCCGCGCAGAACCCATTTCAACGTGGTCAAGCCCTCAAGACCCACAGGTCCCCGAGCGTGTAGACGATTGGTTGAGATGCCGATCTCAGCGCCTAAGCCATACTCGAACCCATCGGCAAAGCAAGTTGGCAAATTCACGTAAACCGAGCTTGAATCAACGTCACGTTCAAATGCATCAGCGGCTGCAATATCTTGCGTCACGATCGCATCGGTGTGCCCTGAACCCCATTTTGCGATGTGGTCCATGGCAGCGGTTTGGTCGTCAACCACCCTCATGGCCAAGATCGGTGCCAAGTATTCTTCTGCCCAATCTTGCGCTGAAGCCTCTTTGGCGTCAGGAAATAGTGCCCGTGTCTTTGCACAGCCTCGAATTTCAACGCCCAAACTCGATAACGCTTCACAAATCATGGGCACAAAATCAGCGGCCACTGCTTGGTGGACCAACAGGGTTTCCATCGCACCGCAAATACCGTAACGGTACGTTTTGGCGTTAATGGCGATTTGCTTGGCTGTTTCTAGATTGGCCGCTTTGTCGACATACACGTGGCAATTGCCATCCAGATGCTTGATCATCGGGACTCGCGCTTGTTCCTGTAATCGTTTGATCAGCCCTTTGCCACCACGCGGCACGATGACGTCGATTTCCTCGGTCATGGTCACCAGATAGCCCACAGCATCGCGGTCAGTGGTTTCAATATATTGCACCACGCTCTCTGGCAAACCGACGGCTTTGAGCGCTTGGCTGATAACGGCAACCAATGCCATGTTGCTGTGGAAGGCCTCGCTACCGCCGCGCAACACACAGGCATTTCCAGACTTGATGCAAAGCGCGGCCGCGTCAATGGTCACATTGGGCCGTGACTCATAAATAATGCCGATAACGCCAAGCGGCACGCGCATTTGAGCAACACGCATACCATTGGGTCGCACGGTGGTTACCCCAAGGCTGCCGATTGGGTCAGGCATCGCAGCGATTTGCCTCAGGCTTTGTGACATCAGCAAGAGCGACTTGGGCGACAACGTTAAGCGATCGAGCAGGGCGCCAGACAAATCGTGTGATTTTGCTTGTGCCAGGTCTTTCTCGTTGGCAAGAGTCAGCACATCGTGCGATCGGTCCAACAGGTCAGCAATGGTTGATAAAGCCGCTGACTTTTGTTGATCAGTCGCGCGCATGATGGCCTTCGAAGCGAGGCGAGCCCGAGTTCCGATGGCTTTGACGGTTTCTTGAAGCGTGGTCATGGCTGTGCAGTCGCTAAAAATGCGGTTGGTGTAAAAGAAGTGACAGTTTAGCTTGCTCTGGAGGCGGCGATGCCCATGGCCAATCGCGCCATCTCTTCCCAGGGGTCAGGCAAGCGATCTGGCACTGCAATGCCCTTGATGATTCGATCAACGTCATGGGCATGGCTCACTGCTCTTGTCCATCGTTTCAGCGGGACTCGCTCGACAGCTTTGCGCGCGCGCTGTTCTCGGACACCGAAAAAGCGTTGCGCCTTCAAAGCGGTTGCCATGGCTTGACCACTGGCCAGTGCTTGACTGACTTTTTGTAATGAACGGATTTCTTCGCCAATCGACCAAAGCACCAACGGTAGGGCTTCGCCTTCGGCTTTTAACCCCCACAGAATACGAAGCATCCGTGGCGAGTCGCCGTCTAGCATGGCATCTCGCAAAGAAAAAACATCATAACGCGCGACATTCATGACCGCTGACTGGCATTGCGCTTCTGAAATCTCGCCTTCTGGATAGAGCAGGCTGAGCTTCATGATTTCTTGGTGGGCGGCCAGTAAATTGCCCTCAACCCGATCAGCTAGCCATTGGAGCATTTCACCCGACAGTGATTGGGCCTGGCTGGCTAGCCTTTGGCTGATCCAGCCAGGTAATGCTTGGCGATTGACAGGGCCCAAGTCAATCACGACTGCGGCGCCTATCAAGGCCTTAGCCCAGCGGCTTTCACGCGTCATTCGGTCTAGCGCAGGTAGCCGAATAACCGTCATCACGTCGGCGGCGGGTAAACCTTGTGCACGCTCGGCCAATTGAACCAACACATCGGCGCCGGTCTTGCCGGGTTTACCACCCGGTAAGGAAACCTCAACCCACTGGCGATCGCCAAATAAAGAACCGCTTGCGCCGGCGCTAAGAAGCACATGCCAGTCGCTTTTGCCGTCCATCATGAAGTGATGCCGTTCGGTAAAGCCTTCCTGACGCGCTCGTTCTCGCAGCGCATCAACGGCCTCAAGCGCAAGCAAGGGCTCGCTGCTGATAATCACGCACAGCGCAGGTAAAGCTTGATTGGCAGGTATGACGGTTGTTGTTGTCATGCAATTAGGATGATTTGGGTACGGCTTGACTGCTTTCAATCAGGTTTTGATAACGCTGTGCCACGTCCGGTGCGCTAATACGGCGCATCACCCGTGCAATCAAGCTTTTTTGCATTTGCTTGAAAAGTGTGGCTTGTTCGCCTTCTTTGGCTTGAACCACACGGTCGTCAAAGGGCATGTCGCGGACAGCGACCAAGGTGGTTGGCGGCAGAATATTATCGCCATTGGCATCCACAATACGAAAAACGTACACCAAGGTGAGTTCATATTCTTCAACTCGGCCCTGGGCGTTTAGCGAGATTTCGCGAGTGGTCCGCGTATTGCTGATTTGTTGCAGTTTTGCTTGGTAGGGTTCGGTCGGGTCTTCAATAATTTTTGTGTCGGGCGAAGAAGCGCGGATGGCGCGCCGTAAGTCAGCACCGAACTGGGAGTTTTGAGGCACCGAAACGTACAAAGTGTCAAAAGGTAGTGGTGCTCGACCTTGCAACTGAAACCCGCAGCCGGACATGATCACAAGCAGGCTAAGCGCCAAGCAGCGCCAATGGGAAAACCGGCGGTGGTGAATTTGCATACGCGTGCTGTCTCCTAAACTGATGGTCTAAACGGACTTCAACCAACCACATTGACAAGCTTGCCCGTGACAACAATGACGCGTTTGGGCGTTCGTCCTTCGAGGTGCTTTTGGACCGCCTCATGGTCAATGGCCAGCGCCTCAATGGTCGTTTTGTCAGCGTCGCTAGCGACTGTCAAGCTACCCCGTAGTTTGCCATTGACTTGCAGTACCAATGTCACCGTATCTGCTTCTAAGGCCGACGGATCAACACTTGGCCACGGCGCGTCAAGGATATCGCCATCAATGCTATTAAAGCCTAAGTCACGCCAAAGTTGCCACGTGATGTGAGGCACCACAGGGTAGAGCACACGCAACAATATCGAAAAGGCCTCAGTGGCGGTGAAGATCACCGCACCGTTGGGATCGGTGCGCTCGTTAAGCTTCGCGCCTTCAATAGCATTGAGCATTTTCATGCAAGCCGACACCACGGTGTTGTACTGGATGCGTTCGTAATCGTAATCGGCTTGCTTCAGTAAGCTGTGCAGGGAACGCCGAAGATCGGCAAGCACGCCGTCGGCTTTGATCGCAGCTGTTAGCGCATCAGCGGCGGGTTGTGCCAATGTCAATGGCTGAATCAAAGACTGATAAGCCAATGCATTACCCCAAAGACGCCGTAGAAACCGAAACGAGCCATCGACGCCGCTATCGGACCACTCCAATGTTTGCTCGGGTGGGCTCGTGAACATCACAAATAGTCGTGCGGTATCAGCGCCTTGGTTTTCAATCAAAGACTGCGGATCGACGCCATTGTTCTTTGATTTGGACATGGTGCCAACACCACCGTAGGTAATCTCCCGACCATCTGCCTTCAGACGCGCACCAACAATAGCGCCCTTTACGTCATAGGTATTCTCAACCTCGTCAGGCCAAAAATACTCAATCCCACCTTTGTCTGTTTTGGCTGAATAGATGTGGTTAAGCACCATGCCTTGGCAAAGCAGCTTGGTGAAGGGTTCGTCGAACGTCACTAAACCTAAGTCGCGCATGACTTTGGTGTAGAAGCGCGCGTAGAGCAAGTGCATGACAGCATGCTCAATGCCACCAATGTACTGATCCATTGGCATCCAGTAGTCATTTCGACCATCAACCATGGCTTGATCGTTACCCGCTGATGTGTAGCGCATGAAATACCAAGATGAGTCGACGAATGTATCCATGGTATCGGTTTCGCGACGCGCCGGTTTGCCACAGCTTGGGCACGCACACGCCAAAAACCCGTCATGTTTGGTCAACGGATTACCCGAACCGTCTGGTATCAAGTCCTCTGGCAACTTAACTGGCAGGTCTTTTTCAGGAACAGGCACTGGTCCACAATCTTCGCAGTGAATGATTGGAATCGGCGTGCCCCAATAGCGTTGGCGCGAAATGCCCCAGTCACGTAATCGCCAAGTGGTTTGGCGTTCTCCAGCGCCTTTGGCTTCAAGCGCTTGGGCAATGGCTTGGACGGCTTGTGCTGTGGTCATCCCAGAAAATGGCGCTGAGTCAATTAACGTGCCTGTTTGCTTGTCGGCATACCAGTCATGCCATTGGGTGCTGTCAAATGTGTGCTCAGAAACTTGGACGACTTGTTTGATCGGTAGGCCATACTTGTTGGCAAACGCAAAATCGCGTTCGTCGTGTGCAGGCACCCCCATCACGGCACCGTCACCGTAGCTCATCAAAACGTAGTTGCCGACCCACAGCGGGATGGATTCACCCGTCAAGGGGTGTGTCACGACCAGGCCAGTGGGTAGACCTTCCTTATCGCGGGTAGCTAACTCGGCCTCTGTTTGCCCACCTTGCTGACATTGTTCGATGAAAGCGGCCAAATCGGGGTTTGAAAGCGCTGCTTGCGCGGCCAGTGGGTGTTCAGGGGCGACAGCGCAAAACGTGACGCCCATGATGGTGTCAACTCGGGTTGTGAAGACAGACATCTTGCCGCCATCAATTAACTGACCAGCCGAATCATGGACATCATGGGTGAATGCGAACCGCACGCCTTCACTTTTGCCGATCCAGTTCTCTTGCATGGCACGCACGCGTTCTGGCCAACCGCTGAGTTTGTTTTTAACGCTATCTAACAGCTCTTCGGCGTAGTCAGTGATCCGCAGGTAGTAACCAGGGATTTCACGTTTTTCAATCAGTGCGCCTGAGCGCCAACCGCGACCATCAATGACTTGCTCATTGGCCAAAACGGTGTTGTCAACGGGATCCCAATTGACCACCTGAGTTTTGCGATAAGCAATGCCTTTCTCGAGCATTTTGAGAAACAGCCACTGATTCCACTTGTAGTAATTGGGATCGCAGGCGCACATTTCTCTGGACCAGTCGATGGCCAATCCCATCGCCTGCATTTGTTTCTTCATGTAGGCGATGTTGTCGTAAGTCCATTGGGCAGGCGATACCTTCGATTTGATGGCAGCATTCTCAGCGGGCATGCCAAAGGCATCCCAGCCCATTGGCATTAAGACGTTAAAGCCTTTCATGCGCAGTTGGCGCGCCATCATGTCATTGATGGTGTAGTTGCGAACATGACCCATGTGCAACTTACCGCTAGGGTAGGGCAGCATCGAGCAGGCATAGAACTTTGGTTTTGGTTCGCCTTTGGCGTTGAGCGTTTTCTCACTAACCAAATAAGCATTTTGCTCATGCCAGGCCGCCTGAACGGCTGATTCAATAAGGTTTGGTTCGTAACGCTGCTGCATGGCGGGTTCTTCGATTTTGATAATGAGGAAGGGAGTCAGGTAAAGCTTAAGAAGTGGTAACGATTATAAACAGGCGTTGCGTCGGGTTGTATCGGGCTGTGTTCGGTGTTGCTAGCGGGTTGGTGCAAGCCACCCAAGTCCAATAAAACAAAAAGGCCGGATCCTCGAAACGGAACCCAGCCTTTTTGGTTTCATCAGCACCAATTACGCATCTTCACTTGATCGTACAGACCAATTTGGTCGCCAAAAACATCACTGGGATGCCAGACCGGGATCAGGTAAATGGATGTCTAGGTGTATTACTTCAGTTTTGTTTCTTTGTAGTCAACGTGCTTGCGAGCGACGGGGTCATATTTCTTAATCAGCATCTTGTCAGGCGTGCTGCGTTTATTTTTAGTCGTGGTGTAAAAGTGACCGGTTCCCGCGGTCGACTCTAATTTGATTTTCTCTCGAATACCCTTGGCCATTCTCTATTCTCCAGTTATGTCAGTCGATTGAAGATACGATCAAAGACCGTTCAAGCGACCTCACCACGGGCACGCATCTCAGCGAGCACCGTGTCGATACCGTTCTTGTCAATCGTGCGTAGAGCGTTTGTGCTGACGCGCAAGCGAACCCAACGATTCTCACTTTCAACCCAAAACCGACGCGACTGCAGGTTAGGCAGAAACCGGCGCTTGGTCTTGTTGTTGGCGTGTGAAACATTGTTGCCCGACATCGGACGCTTTCCGGTTACTTGGCAAACTCGTGCCATGGCTACACCTTTTATATGGTTACTGGTCATTGACTCAGGCATTACCGAATTTCTGGTGGTAAGTCCTAACTGCTAGTGCCCAATGTGTTAAGTCAAAAAAAGTCGCTTTAACCGCTAAGCAACGAACAATTTGCGGATTGATTCAACCTTTCTAACCCTCAGGCAGCATGACTGATCTGCAAACGCGCTAAGTCAGGCAACACAATGAGGGTCGGGAGGCAATCTTCTCTCACCGCTGATGGTGGTTTACTAGGAGTCTGACACCATGCTCGATAGGCGATTAAGCACCAAGCCGTAGATCATAGCTTGAAAAAGTGCTTCACTGCAACCGCAAAGCCATTGCTTGGGTTCAATAACCACGAAAGCTGGCCATTTGAAGGTCTGAGAACAACGGCAAGGCCTAAACCAAAGCCAACTGACCTAAGCTTTTCATAGCAAGGGCTGCAATTTCAAAGGAGCGCAGTCGGGCGTCATGGTCAAAAATCTGTCCGGCGAGCATCAATTCTTGTGCTTCGGTTTGTTCCAAGAGATCAGCAAGACCGTCACTCACGGTTTGCGCCGAACCCACCACCGAACACGCCAACATTTGTTGGGCAAAGTATCGTTCTTGCTCGCTCCAGAAAGCGTTGATGTCGGCAATCGGTGGCGGCAATTTGCCGCGGGTGTTACGACGCATTCTGGCAAAGTGCTGTTGAACGGTCGTGTACAAGAAGGCGGCCTCTTCATCGGTGGACGCAGCCACCACATTGACCAAAACCATGGCGTACGGTTTGGGGCAATGAACAGAGGGCTTGAATGTTTTGCGGTAAACGGCCAACGCGTCAAACAGGTCAGCGGGCGCAAAATGCGACGCAAAAGCATAAGGTAGGCCCAAGTGAGCCGCCAACTGTGCCCCATAGAGACTCGATCCCAAAATCCAAAGGGGTACCTCAGTACCGGCACCCGGTATGGCCTTAACAGGTGCTTCGAAGGCATCGGCGCCCAAATAACCTTGAAGCTCGAGCACGTCGTGGACGAAGCCCTCGCCAGTGTCTTGCAGATCGCGGCGCAGCGCTCGAGCGGTCAACTGATCTGTGCCTGGTGCCCGCCCGATGCCCAAATCAATACGATCGGGGTAAAGCGCAGCCAAAGTACCAAATTGCTCTGCGATGACCAGCGGCGCGTGATTGGGCAGCATGACGCCGCCAGATCCCACGCGAATGCGTCGAGTGCCGCCAGCAATGAAGCCCAGCGCAACGGCAGTCGCCGAACTGGCATTGCCGATCATGTTGTGATGCTCAGCCATCCAATAACGCTGATAACCCCAACTTTCTGCGTGTTGAGCCAAGCTTAGAGAATTGCGCAGTGCGGTCGATGCGTCCGAACCTTCAGCAATCGGGGAAAGATCCAGAATAGAATAAGGGGTAGCCATTGTCATGCCTTGGTTGGTATCGCGTTATTCTTAAGAAGTAGCCAGGTCGTTTGGAGGTGTTTGCTCTAACCCTTAGCTTAAGCCTATTTCTACGGACAAATCAACCAAAGGTATTTTGTAACCGACCACTGACACTCATTTGGACAAAAGGAGCGGACCATGCGTGAAGTTTGGATCACAGCAGCACTAAGAACAGCAGTTGGTGATTTTGGCGGCGGATTAAAGGACGTCGCACCGATTGATCTTGGCGCCACGGTCGTCAAAGCCGTCCTTGAAAAAGGAGGTGCAGTCGGTGAACAGGTTGGGCATCTGGCATTCGGCCATGTTGTGCCGACCGAAGCACGGGACATGTATCTGTCGCGTGTGGTGGCATTGTCGGCGGGATTGCCCGACACAACGGCTGCTTTTAATGTGAACAGACTCTGCGGCTCTGGCTTGCAAGCCATTGTTTCAGCCTCACAGTCCATCTTATTGGGCGATACGGAAATGGCCGTGGGTGGCGGTGCAGAAAACATGAGCCGTGGTGGCTATTTGTCTGAAGCCATGCGCTCGGGCGCAAGGATGGGCGACACCAAAGTGACCGATATGATGGTTGGTGCGTTGACAGACCCGTTTGGTCGCATGCACATGGGTGTGACCGCAGAAAACGTCGCCAAACAATTCGAAATTTCGCGTGAAGACCAAGACAGTCTTGCACTCGAATCCCACCGCCGTGCGGTTCAAGCTTGGGACGAAGGGCGTTTTAAAGATCAGATCGTGCCTGTTGTGATCAAGAGTCGCAAAGGCGAGACGGTTTTTGATACCGACGAGCATCCTCGGCGTGATATTTCTGCCGAGGGTCTGGCCAAGCTCAGGGCCGTTTTCATCAAAGAAAACGGCACGGTGACAGCAGGCAATGCTTCCGGTATCAACGATGGCGCTGCCGCCGTCATGCTCATGAGCGGTGAGGCACTCAAGTCATCGGGGGCTAAGCCTTTGGCCCGCTTGGTGGCCTATGCACATGCTGGCGTTAATCCTGAAATCATGGGTATTGGCCCCGTTCCCGCTTCACAGGCTGTGCTCAAGCGTGCAGGGCTGACCCTTGATCAAATGGATGTTATCGAAGCCAACGAAGCTTTTGCTGCCCAGGCTTGTGCCGTGACCAAGACCCTTGGCCTTGATCCGGCAAAGGTCAATCCCAATGGCAGCGGTATTTCCTTGGGCCATCCAATCGGCGCAACGGGTGCGATTGTGACCGTTAAAGCCATCCATGAATTGCACCGCATTGGCGGCAAGTATGCGTTGGTCACCATGTGTATCGGCGGTGGTCAAGGGATCGCCGCTATTTTTGAGCGAGCATAGTCAAATAAACCAGCGCGACAAAAGCCAGGGTTTGTTGGCCGTTACATGTAGCCGAGTTCCGCAAGCGAAGCTGTTTGTGGGCCGGCTACGATGAGATGATCGACAAAGGTAACGTCAACGAGCTGCAGCGCGTGCGAAAGCTCGGTGGTCAGTGCGAGATCAGCGTTACTCGGTTTGGCCATGCCAGAGGGATGGTTATGCGCCATAATCAGTCCGCTGGCGTGATGTTTGAGCGCCAGTTTGACGATTTCTCTGACATAGATGGGTGCTTGCGTCAGTGTGCCTTTTGAGACCTCTTCGCAGTGGATCAACCGATGTTGCGTGTCTAGCAGCAAAGCCACGCAATGTTCCACTTCGCGATGTGACAATATCGTTCGGCAATAGGTCTTGACCTGCTCAGATCGATTGAGCACTTGGCCCGCTCGCAAATCTTCAAGGCTTGTTCGTGAGGCCAATTCAAACGCTGCTGTGAGCACACTGGCTCGGGCTGGTCCCAAGCCCTTGGTCTGTTGTAACTGCTGCGCAGTTTGTCGCTGTAAACCCCTAAGGCCACCGCTTTGCAACAAAATATCGGTGGCAACGGCAATCGCGTGTCGACCGCGTATACCGCTACCAATTAAGAGCGCCAACAACTCGGCGTCTGTCAATGATTTGGGGCCCAATCGGGCCAAACGTTCGCGCGGACGCTCATCAGGGGTAAGGCTTTCTCGCAAAGTCATCATAGAGGCTCTAAAATGTGAGTTAATTCATTTAGAACAGTGACACGATCCCATGAGCCAAACCGCCAACACGCCTATCTTTGTCCAGCCTAATTCTTATCTCACTTTGCACTACCGCATCGTGGTTGAAAGCGGCCCAGGGAAGGGGTCGGTCTTTATTGACACCTTTGATGGTCGACCGGCAACGTTGCAGCTCGGTGTCGGGCAGTGGGCGCCAGGCATGGAGCAAGTGTTGCTCGGGCGGGCTGAAGGGGATTGTTTTAGCACCACATTATCGCCCGAGGATGCTTACGGCGATCGCAATCCTGAACTGGTGCAACTGGTTGGTCACGCGATGCTCAAAGAGCACGCCGGCGAGGATGCAGGTTTTGAGCCAGGTGATATGGTTTCTTTCACGGCACCCAACGGGGGACAGTACTCTGGGATCTTCAAAGAAACGACAGCCGATGGTGCTTTGTTTGATTTCAATCACCCCTTAGCAGGTCGTGTGTTACGAATCGATGTTGATTTGCTGGGAGTGCTTTGATGAGAATCGAAACCACCGATTTAACGCAGCCAATGGTTGGTGCAGATATTGTGCTTGCGCAACCACGCGGGTTTTGTGCGGGCGTTGACCGCGCCATCGAAATCGTCGAGCGGGCATTACAACGCCACGGCGCACCCATCTACGTGCGTCACGAAATTGTGCATAACAAATACGTTGTCGACGATTTGCGGGCCAAAGGCGCCGTTTTTGTAAATGAGCTAGAGGAAATACCAGCTGGTGCGATTGTCATTTTCTCAGCACATGGTGTTTCACAAACGATTCAAGTTGAAGCCAAAAAACGAAACCTACAGATTTTCGATGCGACGTGCCCGCTCGTGACCAAGGTGCATGTCGAAGTGGCCAAAATGCGCAAGTCAGATTTAGAAGTGGTCATGATTGGGCACAAAGGGCACCCTGAAGTTGAGGGCACACTTGGGCAGTCTAGTGATGGCATGTATTTGGTGGAAACGGTGGCGGACGTCGCAAAGCTTGTGGTTGCTGATCCGAGTAAATTGGCTTTTGTGACCCAGACCACGCTGTCCGTTGACGATGCTGCCGCTGTGGCCGATGCGTTGCGAACGCGATTTCCCAGCATTCAGGAACCGAAAAAAAGTGACATCTGTTATGCCACTCAAAACCGTCAGGATGCCGTCAAATTGCTCACCAAGCAGTGTGATCTGGTGATCGTGGTGGGTAGCGCTAACAGTTCTAACTCAAACCGCTTACGTGAGGTGGCCGAGAGATTAGGAGTCCCGGCTTATTTAATTAACGGCCCAGAGTCGCTTGAACCCCAATGGCTTGTTGGTAAACAACACATTGGGGTGACTGCTGGCGCATCAGCCCCAGAGGTGCTGGTCAAGCGCGTCATTGAGCAACTTAAAATACTCGG
>ERZ888423.1168-NODE-1168-length-23852-cov-7.422952_pt1 | contig 23852 bp, 25 predicted proteins | sample MGYA00520523_ERZ888423 | MGnify/ENA primary metagenome ERZ888423 (study PRJEB32303, sample SAMEA104408611) | aquatic metagenome | biome: Brackish water; feature: Pelagic; material: water | place: Baltic Sea | collected 2014-06-08T10:24:00 | depth 30,27 m ...
GGTCAATGAAAAAGAAAAAACCCAGCGTAATTAATATGCGGACTATAATGCTCATAAATTCATTTAGAAATAGGGGTGCAAGTAAGCAAATGTTATTGGTATGATTACCTTAGTCCACAAAGCTTAACTTCATGTCGCAACCGACCAAAAATCTATATTTATTAGATGCCTTTGCTCTTATTTTCAGAGCGTATTTTGCCTTTATTAAAAACCCCAGACGCACCTCACAAGGCCTAGACACCTCAGCGGTGTTTGGATTTACCTTGAGTCTGATGGAGTTGTTGGAAAAAGAAAAGCCTTCGCATATTGCCGTGGTTTTTGATACCTCAGCCCCTACCCAAAGGCATATTGAATTTCCGCAATACAAGGCCAATCGCGATGAAACCCCAGAGGCCATTCGCCTAGCTGTTCCCTTGATACACCGCATTTTAAAAGCGTATGGTATACCTATTATAGCCATGGATGGCTTTGAGGCCGACGACGTTATTGGAACCTTGTGCAAGAAGGCCGAACAAAAGGGCTATACAACCTATATGGTGACGCCAGATAAGGATTTCGGACAACTTGTGTCAAACAATATTCTAATCTATAAGCCCAGCCGAGGAGGAAATCCGGTGGAGATCATGGGCGAGAAAGAGGTCTGTGAAAAGTTTGGGATTGAACGTGTAGAGCAGGTCATTGATATGCTCGGAATGATGGGCGATGCCGTTGATAATATTCCTGGACTGCCCGGCGTGGGGGAAAAAACTGCTCAAAAACTATTGGCAGAATACGGAAGCTTGGAGAATGTATTGGCCAATGCTGAAAATATAAAAGGCAAGCTGGGCGAGAAAATTAGAGACAATGCCGAGCTGGGTCTACTGTCTAAAAAACTAGCCACCATTATTCTTGATGTGCCCGTTGAACTGGATGAGGAAAACTTGATTCTTTCCCCCATAGATGAAAAGGCCATTGAAGAAATATTTCAAGAGCTGGAATTTAGAACGCTGCTGAGAAAGGTGCTGCAAAAGCCCGAAGACATGCCCATCGCCAAAGCTGCCTCTACCACTGCACATAGCGGACAAGCCTCTCTTTTTGGGGAGGAGGAAATGGCTATTGTAGAAAGTAGTTTCCGCACTTTAGAAAACTATGAGCATTTGTATCAATGCATAGAAACAGAGGAAGAAATAAAGCATTTTGTTGGATTACTGCTGAAGCAAGAGAGCGTTTGCTGGGATACTGAAACCGACAACCTAGATGAGCGTCAAGCGCAGTTGGTGGGAATTGCTTTTAGTTGGAAGGCAGGAAGAGCTTTTTATATTCCCTTTCCTGAAAAATACGAGGAGCAAAAAGAGCGGCTACAACTATTGTTGCCCTTCTTTGAGAGCGAATCTATTTTGAAGGTAGGCCAGAATCTGAAGTACGATATTGGGGTTTTGCTGAATTACGGTGTGGAAGTGAAAGGGCCCATGTTTGACACCATGCTGGCCCACTACCTCTTACAGCCCGATATGCGTCATAATTTCGATGCGCTTTCCGAAACCTACCTCCACCACAAAACCGTTCACATAGAAGAATTGATTGGCAAAAAGGGAAGCAAGCAGGGCAGTATGCGCAATGTGGCCATAGAAAAAGTAGTGGAATACGCCGGCGAAGATGCCGATCTTACCCAACAACTGCAGGTCTTATTTAATGCCGAACTAGACCAATACGAGCTTCGCTCGGTTTTCGAGGAAATCGAAATTCCATTGGTGCCAGTTCTTTCTAGAATGGAAAGAGAAGGCATTGCTCTTGATACTCAGGGCTTGGCCAAGCTTTCACTTCAAATGCAAACCGAACTGATTGAGTTAGAAGAAAATATTACCGAAGCAGCTGGCGTTGCCTTCAATATTGCTTCACCCAAGCAGTTGGGAGAAATTTTGTTCGATCATCTTAAGATTGGTGGCAACAAAGTGAAGAAAACCAAAACGGGTCAGTATGCCACTTCCGAAGACATCCTTCAAAGCTTGGTAGAGCTGCATCCTATTGTTCCCATGATTTTGGAATTTAGGCAGCTACAGAAGTTGAAAAACACTTATGTAGACTCGCTGCCCACCCTAGTGGACGAAAAAACATTGCGCATTCATACTTCCTACAACCAAGCTGTGGCCTCTACCGGTCGATTGAGTTCAAACAATCCCAATTTGCAAAATATCCCCATTCGCAACGAAAGAGGAAAGGCCATTCGCGCTGCTTTCATTCCACGCGATGAAGAACACATTCTGTTCTCTGCCGACTATTCGCAAATTGAGCTTCGCCTTATTGCTGAATTAAGCGGAGATGAAGCCATGACGGCTGCTTTTCTTGCCAATCAAGACATCCATGCCGCCACGGCAGCCAAGCTGTTCAACATTCCTTTGGAGGACGTAACCCGAGAACAAAGAGGCAATGCCAAAACGGTAAACTTTGGAATCATCTATGGGGTTTCTGCCTTTGGCTTGAGTCAACAAACCAATCTTTCGCGCTCTGAAGCGGCCGATATGATTAATCAATACTTCATCACCTATCCTGGCATTAAAAAGTACATGGACAATCAGGTGGCTTTTGCTCGCGAACATGGCTTTGTGAAGACCTTATTCGGCAGACGACGCATACTAAGAGATATTCTTTCAAGAAATCAGACCGTGCGAGGACATGCCGAGCGCAATGCGGTAAACGCCCCCATTCAGGGTACGGCTGCCGACGTAATTAAAAAGGCCATGATTGCCATTGATGCAAAATTGAGGCAGGAGAATTACCGCTCAAAAATGCTGCTTCAAGTACACGACGAATTGGTTTTCGATTGCCATATCAGCGAGAAAGAAAAGCTAAAGCAAATGGTTACCCACGAAATGTCTAAGGCAGTAAAAACCAAAATTCCATTGATCGTAGACTCTGGATTTGGTGCCAATTGGTTGGAAGCGCACTAGATAGCTTTTTCCATTCTTTTCTTTAGGTGGATGCAAATAGCCCCATTTTTGAATTGTGAAAACCTAGGCCTTTTTCACAAATTCCGACTTCAGCGCCATGGATCCAAATCCATCTATTTTGCAGTCGATATTGTGGTCGCCTTCCACCAGGCGAATGTTCTTCACCTTGGTTCCGGCTTTTATGGGTTGAGGAGAACCTTTCACAGGAAGGTTTTTAATCACCACCACGGTATCGCCATTTTCCAAAGCATTGCCATTGGAGTCTACCACTTTTGGCCCGCCCTCCTCCACGACAAGCTCAGCAGGATTCCATTCATGAGCACACTCAGGACAAATGAGCAAGCTATCGGAAGGATACGCATACGGCGACTGGCATTCAGGGCAAGGAGGAAATTCACTCATGCTGCGAAGTTTAGATAATTTTTCGAGTTGGCCACACTAGAGTGTGTTTCTCATGAACGGCTTGTGGAGGTTGAGAACGAGGTCCTTTTGGCTTTAACTAGAAATAATGAAGGCAATCTGAAATAAGCCTGCCTTCAATTAAATACCTTTGGGCTGTGGCTAAAACCTATTTCATTTCTGATCTTCATTTGGGGGCTCCCAATGCCCAAAGCAGCTTGGCTCGCGAGAGGCTTTTTTGCGATTGGCTGGAGCAAATAAGAGAAGATGCCGATCGGCTCTATATAGTAGGCGACCTATTCGACTTTTGGTTCGAATACAAAAAGGCCGTTCCCAGAGGCTTTACTCGCAGTTTGGGCAAGCTGGCTGAGTTGGCCGATCAAGGCCTAGAAATTCACCTCTTCACAGGTAATCACGATCTATGGATACGCGATTACCTTCCAAGCGAAATAGGGCTACAACTGCATCGTGCACCGGTATATCATAACTTGCAAGGAAAAGAACTTTGTATTGGTCATGGCGATGGCTTAGGTCCGGGAGATTATGGATATAAGTTTTTGAAGAAAGTATTCACTAATCCGTTTCTGCAATGGATGTTTGCGCGCTTGCACCCCAACTTTGGCATTGGCCTGGCCGATGGACTGAGCAAGTGGAGTAGGTCGCATACCGGCGGTGACGACGCCATTTTTAAGGGAAAAGAAGAAGAGTGGCTGTACATCTACTGCCAAGAGGTTCTTCAGAAAAAAGCCATAGACTACTTCATCTTCGGACACAGACATCTGCCACTTCAGTTAGACTTGAATACTGAATCCGCCTATATAAATCTTGGCGATTGGATTAAATATTATACCTATGCTGTTCTTGAAGAAGGACAGCTTCAGTTAAAAGTGTTCAAAGGAAACCTTGCAAAAGATCCTTTAGCTGGCTCACCCATCGCCCCTCACTCCAAAAAAGACTAAATGCCAAACAATACAATCATTGAGCTTCGAGACATTCGCAGAGATTTTCCACTTGGCGCCGAGGTGGTAAAAGTGCTGAAGGGCATTAGTTTAACCATAGAAAAAAACGAATATGTAGCCTTGATGGGTCCTTCGGGTAGCGGAAAAAGTACGCTTATGAACCTCATCGGCTGTTTAGACACACCTACTTCAGGTGAGTATACCCTCAACGGTAAATCGGTTGGAAGCATGGTAGACAACGAGCTGGCCGAAATTCGGAATCAAGAGATTGGTTTTGTCTTTCAAACCTTCAACCTACTGCCCCGCTCTACCGCATTAGACAATGTTGCCCTGCCTTTAATTTATGCGGGCTGGAATAAAAAAGACCGCATAGAAAGAGCGGAAGAAGTATTAGGTATGGTTGGACTAGCAGACCGAATGACCCACAGGCCCAATCAGCTTTCGGGCGGACAAAGGCAAAGGGTGGCCGTAGCGCGGGCCTTGGTAAACAACCCGTCCATTATACTCGCAGATGAACCAACGGGCAATCTAGACTCCAAAACATCCGAAGAGATTATGGAGCTAATTGCCAATATTCACGCCAATGGAAACACCATTGTTCTTGTAACGCATGAAGAAGAAATTGCCGAAAGGGCCAAGCGTTTGGTGCGATTAAGAGACGGATTAGTAGAAAGCGATATGCGCAAATAATAGCAAAGACATGAAACAGAGTTTAAACTACATACAAGGAAAATGGGTTGCTGGAGAGGGTGTTGAGTTCCAACACCATCACTCTATCACTGGGGAGGCTTTGTCTAGTTGTTCCTCGGCAGGCATCGATTTCGAGGCCGTATTGAAGTACGGGAGAGAGATAGGAAGTCCAAAGCTTCGGAGAATGACCTTTCACGAAAGAGGTCAGATGCTCAAAAATATGGCGCTGCACCTTATATCTAAAAAGGAGCAATTCTACGCCATCAGCGCCGCTACGGGTGCAACGCGAGTAGATAGTTGGATTGATATAGAAGGCGGAATTGGGAATCTGTTTGCCAATGCATCCTTGAGGAAAAAATTTCCCAACCTTCCGTATCATGTGGACGGAGAGCCCGTTGGATTGTCTAAGAATGGCAGCTTTATGGGGCACCATATAATGGTTCCAAAAAGAGGGGTTGCCGTTCATATTAACGCCTTTAACTTTCCTATTTGGGGGATGTTAGAGAAAATCGCTGTGAACCTTATGGCGGGAGTTCCTGCAGTAGTTAAGCCTTCTGAAATAACCAGCTTTGTAACCGAAGCCATGGTAAAAGAGATTGTAGATGCAGACCTTCTTCCGGAAGGAGCCCTTCAGCTTATAAACGGATTTGGAAGAGGAATTATAGACTTTGTAGAGAATCAAGATGTAGTGAGCTTTACCGGTTCTGCCCATACCGGCAGGAAGCTAAAAGCACACCCTCGTCTGCTTGCAGAGTCCGTTCCATTTACCATGGAAGCCGATTCATTAAACGCCTCTGTTCTAGGATTAGATGCCCGAGCCGGCACAGCAGAATTTGATTTGTTTATAAAAGAAGTTCATCGAGAAATGACAGTAAAAGCAGGACAAAAATGTACTGCCATTCGTCGTATTCTCGTGCCTGAAGATCAGCTAGAAGCAGTGCGAACGGCCTTGTCTTCTAGACTACAAAAGACCGTTTTAGGCGATCCTTCCATAGAAGGCGTTCGAATGGGCGCCTTAGCTAGCCGCGGCCAGGTAGATAGATTGAAAGAAAACGTGGGCCTTTTGGCACAGAGCCAAGAAATGGTTTTTGGCAACCTCAACGAGTTCGACATTGTAGGCGGAAGCATGGAAAAGGGTGCCTTCTTTGCCCCTATTTTGTTTCAAAATCTATCGCCCTTCCAACACACCACTGTACATGAAGTAGAAGCCTTTGGTCCGGTTTCTACCTTAATGCCCTATAAAAGCATTGAAGAAGCGGCTGAGCTTTGTGCCTTAGGAAAAGGCTCTTTGGTCAGTTCAATTGCCACCGCAGACCCACAAATTGCCCATGATTTTGTTCTAGAAGTAGCGCCAACGCATGGAAGGGTTTTGGTTCTCAACGAAGCCTGCGCCAAAGAAAGTACTGGCCACGGTTCTCCTATGCCCATGCTAACCCATGGAGGACCCGGACGAGCAGGAGGAGGAGAAGAAATGGGCGGAATGCGCGGAATTATGCACTATTTACAGCGCACCGCCATTCAAGGTCATCCCGATATGATTCAGGCGATAACCAAAAGTTACCAGCCCGGAGGAACGCGTCCTGAGGCAGAGCCACACCTTTTCCGACAGCATTTTGAAGACTTAAAAATTGGCGATACGGTTACCACACACAAGCATACAGTTACCGAAGCAGACATAGTGAACTTCGCGAATGTAAGCGGCGATAATTTCTATGCGCATATGGATGCTACATCATTGGAGGGAACCCTTTTTGAAGGCAGAGTAGCCCACGGTTATTTTGTTTTAAGTAAGGCCGCGGGCCTCTTTGTAGACCCTAAAAAAGGACCCGTTCTTCTCAACTATGGCTTAGAGGAAGCACGCTTCACAAAGCCCGTTTATCCGGGTGCTACTCTAGGCGTTCGTCTTACCGTAAAAGAAAAGATTGCCCAAGAAAAAAGATCTGAAGAAGACATTCGCAAGGGAATCGTAAAGTTTTTGGTGGATGTTTACGATGAAACAGGCGAAACGGTGGCCCTAGCCACCATCCTTACCATGGTAAAAATGAAAGAACAATGATGTTGCCCAGCTTTCCCGAATTAAAGCAACTACCCGAACCTCCGTATTTCTGCGCCATCTTTATCTTAGAACTGAGTGAAAGCATAGAGGGCTACGACGAAATGGATGCTATAACCATGGAAACCGCTTCAGAAATGGAGGGTTTTATTGGTTTTGTGAGTTCACGAAACAGAGATGGATCAGGTATTTTCATCTCTTATTGGCAATCTTTAGAGGCCATAGATGGATGGCGAAAGAACAGCATTCATAGAATGGCAAAAGAAATGGGCCGAAAGGAGTGGTATACACGCTATATCAGTCAAATTTGCGAAGTAAAATCTCATGGAATAAAGAGCTAAGCATGGAAGATCAATCGTTTGTTAAGTTGGAAGTAGAAGAAGGAATCGGGCGTTTAACCTTCTATCACGAAAAGAAGAACAGCATGCCTGCGCTGCAACTGAAGCGCTTGGCTGAAGCCGTTGCGGAAGCCTCCGAACGAAGCGATATAAAAGTAATTGTTCTGCAATCTGCTGGAGATTCTAGCTTCTGCGCAGGAGCCAGTTTCGACGAATTGGTTGCCATTTCGAACAAAGAAGAAGGCCTGGCTTTTTTTAGCGGCTTTGCGAATGTGATCAATGCCATGCGTAAGTGCAAGAAATTCATAATTGGAAGAATACAAGGAAAAGCAGTAGGAGGTGGAGTAGGTCTTGCCAGTGCAGTGGATTACTGCTTTGCGCACCAATCTGCAGCGGTAAAATTGAGCGAATTGGCTGTCGGTATTGGTCCGTTTGTGGTGGGTCCGGCCGTGGAGCGTAAAATGGGGCTGAGCGCTTTTACAGATTTAGCCATTGACGCCGCTTCTTGGAAAAGCGCAGACTGGGCAAGAGAAAAAGGTCTATACAATGGAGTTTATACTACCCTCAATGAAATGGATGAAGCCATTGAGAAACTAGCCAAATCGTTGGCAAACTCCAGTCCAGAAGCCATGCAACATCTCAAAGAAGTGGCCTGGTCAGGGGCTGCTCATTGGGATGAGTTGCTGTTGGAACGCGCGGCTATCAGCGGAAAATTGGTGTTGTCAGACTACACTCGAAACGCCATTCAGGCTTTCAAGAAACGCTAACCAAAAAGGCAGATTGAATTGCGATATTTGCCCATATGGTGCAAAAGCGCAAAGAGACGGTTTTAGAGCGACTACGGTACAAATACCGACTGGTGGTTTTGAACGACGATTCCTTTGAAGAGAAGCTCTCTTTTAAGTTAAGTCGTTTAAACGTCTTTGTTGTTACAGGACTGGCAATAGTACTCTTGATATCGGGTACAACCTTACTAATTGCATACACTCCGCTTAGAGAATACATACCGGGGTATTCTTCCACAAGCCTGCGAAGACAGGCTTTAGAGTTGGTCCAAACCACAGACTCCATTGAGCTTCAATTGAGTCATCAGAAACAGTATATCGACATACTGAATAGAATTATTTCTGGAGAAGATATAGAATCCGCTTATCCCGATTCTGTACCCATTGCCTCATTGCCAGATGAAAAAGCGCTAAAGCCCAGCGAAAGCGAAGTGAACATGCGCAAAATGATTGAAGACGCAGAGAAATTCAATATAGAAGCAGGCTCGAGTTCCGGTGGCGGTGGACTGAAAAATCTAGCCTTTTTTGTGCCCGTAAAAGGAGTGGTTTCTCAAGAGTTTAGTCCGGATAAAAACCATCCAGCCATCGACATACTGGCCCCTGAAAACACAGCCATAAAGGCTTGTTTAAACGGTTATGTTCTCTTTGCAGAGTGGACGTCGGAAACCGGCCACGTACTCATTATTCAGCATACAGACGACTTGATTTCTATTTATAAGCACAACTCGGCCCTGCTTAAGAAGCAAGGAAACCTTGTTCGCGCAGGAGAGGCTATTGCGATTATTGGGAACTCAGGAGAATTTACAACCGGCACTCATCTTCACTTCGAACTTTGGCACGAAGGCATTGCCATCGATCCACAAAAATTCATGCGTTTTTAATGGGATTAATCAAAGAAATAGCCGCAAAGGCATATGCCAGATACACTCATAGTCAGAGTAAATTATGGAGATTTAGAGCCGTTGAGGTTCAAGAAAAGTGGTTGCTTGAAAATTGCATGCGGGCCGCAAACACCGCCTTTGGAAAAGACCATGGATTAGCGAAAGTTCAGTCTATTAAAGACTATCAAAAGGCCGTGCCCGTAAGAGGTTATGAAGAGTTGCGCAGCTATGTAGACCGAATGGTAGATGGAGAAAGTGATGTACTCTGGCCAGGCAAGCCACTGTACTATGCCAAAACCAGTGGTACTACTTCGGGCACTAAATACATTCCAATTAGCAAGGAATCTATGCCCTTTCACATTCAGAGCGCCAAAGAAGCACTATTACTTTATATTTATTATACCGGTCATGCAGACTTTGTTTCGGGTAAAATGATCTTCTTGCAAGGAAGTCCCAGCATGACAGAAACCAAGGGTGTAAAAACAGGACGTTTATCTGGAATTGTGGCGCACTATGTTCCGTCTTATCTCCAAAAAAACCGATTGCCTAGTTGGGATACCAACTGCATTGAAGATTGGGAAAGTAAGCTGACTAAAATAGTTGAAGAAACGAAGGGGCAAGATATGCGCCTTATTGGAGGCATACCACCTTGGGTACAGATGTATTATGAATATTTACTGAAAGCAACTGGTAAAAAGAGCATTCAAGAAATATTCCCAAATCTCCGTCTTTTTGTAACAGGAGGTGTGAATTATGAGCCCTACAAAGGTGCTATAAATGCTTTAGTTGGAAAGTCTATCGACATCATTGAAACCTATCCCGCTAGTGAAGGATTCATAGCCTACAACGATTCGAGTGGAGAAGAGGGATTGTTGCTATTGGCCAATCACGGTATATTCTATGAATTCATTCCATTGAACGAATATGGCAAAGAGAATGCCCCCAGACTTACCCTATCGGAAGTTGAAATTGGAGTGAATTATGCCATCCTTATGACTACGAATGCAGGCCTTTGGTCATATAGCATTGGGGATACCGTTGAGTTTGTTTCCCTAAACCCTTTTCGACTCAAAGTATCCGGAAGAGTGGCCCACTATATCTCCGCCTTTGGTGAACACGTAATTGGTAGCGAGGTAGAATATGCTATGGAAAAGGTGTGTAAGCACACTGGAACATCTGTCTTAGAGTTTACCGTGGCCCCCCAAGTTAGTCCTAAATCAGGACTTCCCTATCACGAGTGGTTCATAGCCTTTGACAATCCAAATGTGGATATAGACTTGTTTTCAACCCTCTTAGACGAAGCAATGTGTGAGAAAAACAGCTATTACAAAGACCTCATCGTTGGCAAAATTTTACGCCCGGCGGTCATCCGTGAAATGGGAAGAGAAAGTTTTCAAGATTATATGCGCTCAATCGGTAAGTTGGGCGGACAGAACAAGCTGCCGCGTTTGAGCAATGATCGCAAGATTGCCGATGCATTAAGTAAACAAATGCAGAAATAAATAAGCAAAAAAGAGAGGGCTTCTATTTATTTAGCGCCTCGTAGCCCGAGTCTATTCGCAAAGGACCCTCTGTAGCAGCCGTAACGGCCAGCTGATCGCATATTTCATTCTCTATATGCCCGTTGTGCCCCTTCACCCATTTAAAGCTCACCTGATGCTTTCTATAGACTTTTAAGAAGCGTTGCCAGAGGTCGGGGTTTGCTTTGTCTTTGAAGGCCTTCTTTTCCCAACCAAAAACCCATTTCTTTTCAACGGCGTCTACAACATACTTTGAATCTGTAGTCACCAACGCCAAGGTGCCTGGGTTTTTCAAGGCTTCCAAAGAGACAATAACTGCCAAGAGCTCCATTCGATTATTGGTAGTAAGCCGAAATCCTTCGGACATTTCTTTACGGTGGGGTCCTGAAATTAAGACAGCCCCATATCCTCCAGGGCCTGGGTTACCGCGAGAAGATCCATCCGTAAATATCGAAATCATTCTTCCATCTCAGTAATAACCCACTCTACCACAGAAGGATAATGCCGGTGTTCTAGCTCTTGCACCTTGTAGGCAACATCTTTGGCCGAATCTTCAATGTCTACTTCAATGGCTTCTTGGAAAATAATTTCGCCCTCATCGTATTCTTCCGAAACATAGTGAATAGTGATACCCGTTTCCTCCTCCTCATTCTCAACCACGGCCTGATGTACTCGCATACCATACATTCCCTCGCCTCCATAATCTGGAAGTAAAGAAGGATGGATGTTTACCATTTTGTTTGGAAAAGCGTCAATAAGGTGGGTTGGAATGCGTTTTAAAAATCCGGCCAGAACGACTAAATCGATCTTTAATGCACTCAATTTTTCTAGTACATAACCACTATTTAGCTGTTCAGAGGTGAAAATTAAGACCGGAACGGAATAATTTCTTGCTCTTTTAATAATTCCTGCGTCCTTGTTATTGGTAAGGACTAAGTGCACTCTTGCAAGTTCACTTTCTTCGAAATGTTTCAGGATTTGCTCAGCATTCGTGCCGGATCCCGATCCAAAAATGGCTATTCGCTTCATTGATTAAAGGCTGATTCTGCTTTGGTAAAATTAAGTTAGGCGTCAAAAATAGTCCTTTGTATGAATGGTTTTGTTGTTCAGCTAGCTACAATTGATTTTCTTTGCATCTTGTAACAAAATAAATCAGCCATCCATGTCTGACATTGCATCTAGAGTAAAAGCCATCATCGTTGACAAGCTCGGCGTTGATGAAAATGAAGTAACATTGGAAGCTAGCTTCACCAACGATCTTGGTGCGGACTCGCTTGACACTGTTGAATTAATTATGGAATTCGAAAAAGAATTCGACATTCAAATACCTGATGATCAGGCAGAAAATATCGCAACTGTAGGCCAAGCCGTCTCCTACATAGAAGAGGCTACTAAGTAGTAAAGAATGGAGCTCAAACGTGTTGTAGTCACTGGTCTGGGCGTTGTAAGCCCTGTGGGTAAAAGTGCTCAAGAGTATTGGGACAACCTAATAGCTGGAGTGAGCGGAGCTGCTCCTATTACGCTATTTGACACAACGGACTTCAAAACAAACTTTGCATGTGAAGTGAAGGATTTCGATCCTTCACTTTATCTAGACCGCAAGGAAGCGCGCAAATTAGATCGCTTTTCGCAGTTTGCCATTGCTTGTTCTGACGAGGCAATCCACGATTCCGGAATTTTAAACGGCAATGTCGATAAAGACGGCGTTGGTGTTATCTGGGGAGCTGGAATTGGCGGGATGGATACATTCACTTCAGAGTTAGTAAGTTTTGCCGAAGGCGGAAGAAAACCCCGTTTTAGCCCTTTCTTCATTCCAAAAGTAATCTCCGATATAGCCCCAGGACACATCAGCATCCGACACGGTTTTAGAGGGATGAACTTCACTACTGTTGCAGCCTGTGCTTCTTCTACCAATGCGCTCATAGATGCACTTATGTACATCCGCATTGGCAAGGCCAAAGTAATTGTTGCGGGTGGCTCAGAAGCTACAGTGGGCGTTAGCGGAATAGGTGGCTTTAACGCCATGCATGCCCTCTCTACGAGAAATGATGACCCCTCTACTGCATCCCGCCCTTTTGATAAAGACCGAGATGGATTTGTAATGGGCGAAGGCGGTGCGTGTTTGGTTATTGAAGAACTTGAGCACGCCTTAGCTAGAGGTGCAAAAATTTATGGTGAGCTCGCCGGCGGAGGAATGTCTGCCGATGCCTATCACCTTACCGCTCCACACCCAGAAGGACTTGGTGCAAGCCTTGTGATGGAAAGGAGCTTAGAAGATGCCAATCTCCTGCCTACGGATATCGATTATATAAATGTGCATGGCACCAGTACCCCCCTTGGAGATATTGCAGAGGCCAAGGCCATTCAGAAAATATTTGGCGATCACGCCTACAAATTAAACATTAGCAGTACCAAGTCTATGACAGGGCATTTGCTAGGAGCTGCAGGCGCTATGGAAGCCGTTGCAGCATTGTTGGCTGTTAAGAATGACATCGTCCCCCCTACGATCAATCATTTCACAGATGATCCTAGTTTGGACAGCCGATTAAACTTTACCTTTAATAAGGCCCAAAAAAGAGAGGTGCGCGCTGCATTAAGCAATACCTTCGGCTTTGGTGGACACAATGCTTCCGTATTATTCAAGAAATTTAAGGGGTAATGAACTGGGCTCTACGCCTAATCACAAACACATTCCGTTTTTCCAAGTCCAAACCAAGCAACTATACTGCATTGCTCGGCTTTAATCCTGGAAAGCCCGAATTGTACGGAATAGCTTTTCGACATAGTTCGGCATCCATTAAGGGTCCATTAGGCAGAATAAATAATCAGAGATTAGAGTTTTTGGGCGACGCGATTCTCGGCGCTGTTGTTTCAGACCACATCTACAGAGCTATGCCCTCTAAGAACGAAGGATACCTCACCCAAATGAGATCTAAGATTGTTAGTCGCCGAAGCCTAAACGACCTCGGTCATAAATTAGATTTAAGTCGGTACATAGAAACCAACTCGAAAAAGCCAAGGCCCGGTGAAGCCATTTTTGGCGATGCTTTAGAAGCCCTTATTGGCGCTATATATATAGACAAAGGATATGATCATGCGCAACAATTTATTATGGAGAAGCTGTTTAAGAACTTCCTAGATCTTGACGAACTCGATCAGCTAACCATAAGTTATAAAAGCAAGCTTTTAGAGTGGTCTCAAAAAAACAAAAAGGATTTACGACTTGATACCCAGTTGAATTCAAATGAAAACAGCAATAGACGAAAACCGAGCTTTACTTGTGTAGTATTTGCTGAAGAGTTGAAAATTGCCGAAGGCAATGGAAAATCCAAAAAAGCCGCAGAAGAAAAGGCCTGTCATCAAGCCTGTAATAGCCTAAAACTGCTCGATGTCTAAGCTTCAATTGCAGTTTTCCGACTATTCAAATAGCACTCCAAAAATTGGAATTAAAACCAATCTTGAAGGCTATACCTTAGCCTTTCGAATGAACACTCAATTGAAGTTCGGTTTGTATAGGGTAAAAGAAGACCATTCTGTTGTGTTTGAGAATAGACCTTTTTTATTTTCTAAATATCAAGGAATGGATATGGGCAATCAAGCCGACCTATTTCTTTTAGAAAATAGAGGTTGGGCAGAGGAAGATACCATTCAAAATGGCTTGTTTTCTTCCATAGAGCGCTCCATCTCTCTCACAAAAAACCGATTAAAACCCGATTTCATTTTACTGTCTACCGAGAGTTTAAGCTCTTCAGAAGGCAGCATTGCGCTGATAAAAAGATTAATGGATATAAAAGGAATTCATACCGCATTTGAACTCCATCTCCACAACTCAAAAGAAGAAGAAAACTTTATACTTGACTAAATGAATTTCAACAAAGCCAAAATAGTAGCAACATTGGGTCCTGCCAGCGAATCCTTAGAAAAAATTCGAGATATGGCCAATGCCGGTGTGAATGTCTTTCGCATTAACTTTTCTCACGGTTCGCATGAATATGCCCGCACATTGGTAAGCAGAATTCGCAAGGTTGACGATGAGACAGATAAATACAATTTGGCCATCCTCGCCGACCTACAAGGGCCTAAATTGAGAATTGGATCTGTGGAAGAAGGAGCGCTTCTAGAGCCCGGCGATTTACTCACCTTCACAAATGAGCCCTGTATGGGAACGTCAAAGAAGGTTTTTATGACCTATCAGCAATTCGCTCACGACGTTAAGGTTGGAGAGAATATCTTGCTAGACGATGGTAAATTACTTCTAAAAGTAAAGTCTACTGATGGCGTAAGTGATGTAGTTGGAGAGGTAATTCAGGGCGGACCATTAAAGTCTAAAAAGGGCGTGAACCTTCCGAATACGCGTATTTCATTGCCATGCCTTACAGAAAAAGATCTTGCCGATCTAGAGGTAGTGATGGAAGAAAAAGTAGAATGGGTGGGCTTGTCTTTTGTTCGTTCTGCTCAAGATGTATATGAGCTCAGACGAATTCTAGATGAATCGGGATCGAACACCAAAATTGTAGCTAAGATTGAAAAGCCAGAAGCCGTAGTAGACATCGATAATATCATTGAAGCTACAGATGGTGTAATGGTAGCGCGTGGCGATTTGGGCGTTGAAGTGCCAATGCAAGGCGTGCCCTTAATTCAAAAAATGATTGTAAATAAAAGTCATAAAGCTGCCAAACCTGTAATTATTGCTACCCAAATGATGGAAACAATGATTACGAGTATGACCCCAACCCGTGCTGAAGTAAGCGATGTTGCCAATTCTGTACTAGACGGCGCAGACGCTTTGATGTTGAGTGGAGAAACTTCTGTGGGAAAATACCCTGTTGAAGTAATTCAAACCATGAATAAGATCATAGCCCACGTTGAAGAAACAAGTGAAATACGCGTTAAAACGGAGAATCCGCCCAGATATAGAAACGAACGTTTTGTAACCGATTCTATCTGTTACAATGCCAGTAAAATTGCAGATCAGATTGGAGCATCGGGTATACTCACCATGACTCATTCAGGTTATACCGCGTTTAAAATCTCTTCGCACAGGCCTCGAACCAATATTCTCGTGTTTACGGCCAACCGAACAATCTTAAACACGCTGAGCCTGCTCTGGGGCGTTCGTGGCTTCTTCTACGATGATGTAAGCAGCACAGATGAAAGCTTTACTAACATTATGAAAATTGTCTCTGAAAAAGGGGTGGTGAGAAAAGGCGATTTGGTTGTAAAAATTGCAAGTATGCCAATACAAGAAATGGGTATGACAAATACTCTGAAAATCAGCCACGTAGAATAATGCGTTGGGAAGAAGAAGAAGGCGCGCTGATTGCGCGCCTTTCTTTTACAAGCTATTCAGATGCCTTTGTATTTGTTCAAAAAATGGTTAAACATGCCGAAGAAGTTCAGCATCATCCCAGCCTTTGTTGGGATTATACTGAACTACAGATACTCCTGACCACCAAGGATCAAGAAAACACCATTAGTCAACTAGATCGTGATTTCGCAGCTTGGATAGATCGAGTCTACCCTATTTAAATTGCCTTAAGAATCGCATATCGTTCTCGAAGAACCAGCGTAAATCAGATACTCCAAAAAGGTTCATAGCTATTCTTTCAATTCCAATTCCGAAAGCGTAGCCAGAATATTCTTTTGAATCAATTCCATTGTTCTCTAATACTTGCGGATCTACCATTCCGCAACCCAAGATTTCCAACCAACCGGTTCCCTTTGTAATACGGTAATCCGATTCTGTTTCCAATCCCCACCAAACATCCATTTCTGCACTGGGCTCAGTAAAGGGGAAGTAAGAAGGCCTTAGTCGGATTTTCACTTCCGATCCAAATAATTCTTGCGCAAAATACAGCAGCGTTTGTTTCATATCCGCAAACGAAACGCCCTTGTCTATATAAAGCCCTTCTACTTGATGAAATATGCAGTGAGAACGCGAAGAAATGGCTTCATTTCTGAATACTCTGCCCGGAGACAAGGTTCGAATAGGAAGGCCTTGGGTTTCCATTGCACGTACTTGAACCGAAGAGGTGTGCGTTCTTAAGGCTTTGGCCGGATTCATGGAAACAAAGAATGTGTCTTGCATATCTCTTGCTGGATGCTCTTCAGGAAAGTTTAAAGCAGAGAAATTGTGCCAATCGTCTTCTATCTCTGGACCAACAGAAAGCGAGAAGCCAACACGTCTAAAAATATCTGTAATTCTTCCAATAACTTGACTGACGGGATGCCTAGTGGCTGGAATTGATTCAGAGGCCGGACGAGTTAAATCGATTTTTTCCGACGATTCTGAGGCAATATTCTGTGCTGCTTCCTCTTTGAGTTCCTTGATTTTAGCTTCTGCCTTGTTCTTTAACTCGTTGAGGACTTTGCCTAAAAGTCGCTTCTCCTCTGGTGAAACACTTCTAAACTCTTCAAACAATAAGGTGATTGCCCCTCTTTTGCCCAACAAGCTAATGCGCTTATTTTCAATCTCATCCAATACTTTGGACGAAAAGTCGTTTAGCTCTTTACTAAGTAGTTCTATACGTTCTTTCATGCAGAATATCATTCTTCTCATCTTTGAAGTACATTGGACCTCAAAGTCTTATTTTTGCTAAGCAAATTTGGCACAAAACCATTACTCTATGCGATCCTTTTCGAAAGTATTTCTGTTTTTTTCACTTCTTCTTCTTTTTACAGCTTGTGAGCAAGAAGTTTTAGGGCCATACAACCTTCGTGTTCGGGTAGTCAATTCGAATGGAATTCCCGTTCAGAATGTAGATGTTCGTTTGTACGCGCCCATTGGTTCAGATGGTACCGTGAATTATTATAACCGAACAGACATAGCTGGCTATGCGAGTTTTGAGTATAAATACACCTCCTTTTTAAGGATAGATGCCACTAAAAGTAGCTGGAAGGGTTGTGCTTTTGCCGAACTATCTGACCAAAATGATTTGGAAGTAGTGGTTGTTATTAAACCTTTCTCTGATACGGATAACGGATGCCCCCCTGCATAATGAATAAACTTTTCTCCCTTTTAGCCCTTTGCTTGTTTAGCTTTTGTTTTTCTTCTTGTAAAAAAGAGATTGTAACAGAGTATCCATTTGAAATTCAAGTGCTTTTTGAAGATGGTACTCCCGCCCAAAATGTATTTGTAGAGGCAAAAGCAGACGTTCCAAATTCAATTCCTGATTTTGAAGGGGTAACCGATGTTGAAGGCAAAGTACACTTTGAGTACAACAATAAGGCTGTATTAAAGGTGGAAGCAAAAAGAGGCAATCCACTGAGTTGGATTGGATGTGGCTTTGTTCGATTGGAAGCTGGTGTTGAAGTCAAAAAGGTAATCATCATTCAACCCTACGACGCCAGTGTTGGCGGTTGTTGAACTTTCCAATTAATCGAAGAATCCTCCTTCCTCAAAGTATTGTAAGATTGCTTGTTTTATTAGTATCGACTGTTCTCCAGACTTTAAGTCGGGCAACTTTTCTACTAATGAATAATGAGGCCATCCTTCTTCATCTACGCCTTCATACTTGTAAAAACCGTATGGTTCTAACACCCTACACAGTGCAATGTGAAGTAAGTCTATCTTTTGGTCTTTCTTAAACTTCGTGTCTAGGCTTCCCTTTTCTTGTACACCTATTAAAAACAATACACCGCTCACATCAAGGTCTTCACCTTGTGAAAATCTTTCTGTTAAAGTATGTATCAATTGTTCCCATCTTTCTTTGTAATCCATAGTTTTAAATTGCTTTTTGCTTCCACTAATGATAGACTATATTCTTCTTGCACCCCTTCTATTTGGTCTTTATAAAGGTTGGACAGCTGGTCTAATTCGCGAGCTTATTGGGTTCATTTCCATTGTTATTGCACTTTTCATCTCTCATAAATATAGAGAAGTACTAGCGCAATGGCTTGTTGAAAGAACAGGTGAGGAGGGTTCAGGAATGGCTGTTCTCAGCTATGCCCTTTTGTTCATTACAACCCTTATTTTCTTAAATCTCACTGGCCGACTGTTAACAAAAGTTACGCATGGCGCTCAATTAGAAACAGTAAATCGGCTAGGCGGAGCGCTTTTTTCCGCTGGTAAATGGTTCATTGTTCTTTGCCTATTAGCACGTTTATTCTTTTATGTTAACGACGAATTTCATTGGGTGGCTTCGGTTGAAATAGAAGATTCATTTATGCTTCCATTGTTAAATAAAGTGGGCGCCTTTTTAGTCCAAAGCGCCCAAGAATCCATGCCCAATACAATTTCAGTCTAGAATTGCCGCTATTCCTGGAAGCACAGTTCCTTCCAGATATTCGAGCATAGCCCCTCCTCCTGTAGAAACATAACTTACCTTCTCGTCTAAGTTAAATTGCTTGGCGGCGGCTACCGAATCTCCTCCACCTACCAAGCTAAACGATCCGCTCTCTGTTGCGTCAACTATAGCTGCACCCAACTCCTTAGTGCCTTGCGAAAAGCGTGGCATTTCAAAAACGCCTACGGGGCCATTCCAAAGAATCACTTTGCTTTTTAAGATAACTTCCCTAAATAATATCGAGGTTTTAGGACCCACATCTAATCCCATCCAACCGTCTTTAATGGCCATGATATCTGTTACTTCTGTATTGGCGTCGTTTGAAAACGCATCTGCATTTAAGCTATCCACTGGTAGGTGTATTTCTACTGATTGAGCCTTTGCCTTCACCAAAATTTCACTGGCTTTATCTAATAAATCATCTTCCACCAAAGAAGATCCTATTTTTCCGCCTCTGGCCTTGGCGAAAGTATAGGCCATTCCACCCCCAATTATAAGGTGATCAACCTTTGGAAGAAGGTTTTCTATAATGGTGAGCTTACTGCTCACCTTGGCCCCACCAATTATAGCTGTGACAGGCTTTTCTACGCTATTCAACACCTTCCCAACATTCTCGATTTCCTTCGCCATTACGTAGCCAAAGGCCTTTTGACCGGGAAAAAACTCTGCTATAATCGCTGTTGAAGCGTGAGCCCTGTGGGCGGTTCCAAAAGCGTCATTTACATACACATCGCCATGTTTTGCCAGTTTAGCCGCAAAGTCTCTATCTCCATTTTCTTCCTGCGTATAAAAACGAAGGTTCTCAAGTAATAAGACTTGGCCAGGCTTTAAGTTGGATGAGCTTCTAAATGCTTCTTCTCCAATGCAATCTGATGCAAATTGAACTTCTCGCCCTAAACAAGTAGAAAGATGCTTTACAATGTGCTGCAAGGAAAATGTATTCTCAGGACCGGCTTTCGGCCTGCCTAAATGAGACATGAGCACCGCAGAGCCCCCATCTCTCAAAATCTTTTCAATGGTTGGAAGAGTTGCGACAATACGCGTGTCATCTGTAATTTCTAAGGCATCATTGAGCGGAACATTGAAATCTACACGGACAAGGACTCTCTTGTCTTTTAAGGATATTTGGTCTATCGTAATCATATGCATTATTTGTCTTCAAATTTATGGGATTTGAATGCGGGAATAGTTCAAATTTGTAGCATGTTCTATAAAGATGTAATTGGCCAAGATTTCATTAAAAAACAAATGCACAAATCCGCCAACGAAGGCCGAATTGCGCATGCTGTCTTGATACGGGAGCATTTAGTTGGTGGTGGCTTTGCTTTGGCCTGGGCCTATGCACGTTATCTGCAATGTACAGACCGCAATGAAAGCGATTCTTGTGGAAAATGCTCAAGCTGTCTCCAAATATCGAAACTCGCACATCCAGATGTGCATTTTTCATTTCCAGTAATCAACGATGATAATAAAAATCCAACTTCAGATTCATTCTTATCCGAATGGCGCCATTTGTGCTTAGATCGTCCCTATTTTGATTTAACTGATTGGTTAACAGAACTGGGTGACAGCAAAAAACAGCCTATTATCTCTACAAAAGAGGCTGAAAATATCCTCCACAAAACTCAATTAAAAACGTTTAATAGTCCGTGGAAAATTGTCATCATTTGGATGGCCGAACGCTTGAATTCTGCTGCAGCAAATAAACTCCTAAAAATAATTGAAGAACCAGAGCCTGGAACTGTTTTCATTCTTATTGTACGATCTACTGAAAAAATGCTTTCTACCATTTTAAGTCGTTGTCAGGAAATTCATTTACCCACCCTACAAGAAGAAGAAATAGCTGCTTATCTCCAAGCTAGATATTCCGTTCAAACAGAAATGGCACAGCTTGCAAGTCGCTTTTGTGAGGGCGATGTGGCCCGAGCGTATCGCTTGGCACATACCGATGTTTCACTTGAAGAGTTCGCCACTGAATTCGTGAAATGGAGCAGAATGTGTTACAATGCTCGCCTTTTAGAAATTGTACCTTGGATCAATGATATGTCTCGTTTGAGTCGTGAAGGGCTACAAGGATTTATTCGCTTTTCTAGCTTTCTTTTCAAAGAAAGTTTAAATGAGCGCGTACTCTCAAACGGATTCAGTCATCCCTCATTTCAAAAAGTAGAGTTCAGAATGGAGGGCTTTTCCAGACTCTTCAATCCAAAGCGTTTAAATAGAATGTTGGCTGCCTTGGATTTGGCCTATTATGAAATTGGAAGAAATCTCAATCCCAAGCCGGTTTTGTTCGCGCTGAGCACAGAATTGATGCGAACCTACAAAATGAAGGACTAGGCGCACAAAAAACAAGCTCGCCAAACAACCCTCTTTTCCATTTTCTCCACCGAGAAGACCCTTGGGTGCTGCGAGGGCCGAAAGTCGCTCAAAAAGCATCTAAACGACCTTTTTCAGGATGTATATAAGACTGGACGCTTCTTTATTGCTTTTTGCCTTCACATTTGAAATTAAGCCCCTTAATGCGCCCTTCAAAAACCACAATTTTTTCTTTTTATTTTGAGCCGACAGCATACTTACATAAAAAGCATCGAAAGGCATGGGAAGTGTTTCCTCGAAATTCATGTTCCAATTTTTCGCCAATTGCATCATCACTTCTCGATTAAAATGCCATAGATGGATGGGAACATCCCATGCCGCCCAATTTTTCCCGAAATAGTGCGCATCATAGGATTTATGATTTGGAACGGCAATGAGCAAAACACCACCTGGCTTGAGGCTTGCCTTCAATTTTTCCACCACTCTTTCAAAGTCAGGAAGATGTTCTAGAACGTGCCAAAGACTAATAACATCATATTTATTCGGCTGAATCTCAAACTCATCTGGACTCCAAATAGCCGAATCCGTTCGCTTCCGAGCAATTTCAGCGGCTTCTTTTGACAGCTCTACTCCTTCCACCTTCCAACCATTCTGTTGCATAAAACCCAAAAAGGAACCCGAACCACATCCGTAATCCAATAATGCACCTGTTTTAGAATGACGGAGAATCTTTTTTAGTTTATCCTTTAGGTTTGCCTTTTGGACTTGAAAGTAAATACGGTCGAAAACACCTGTAGGCTTTTCATTATGAGATACATACGTGCTCTTTGGGTAGTATTTTCCTAGCTCATTGTCTAACGGTCTTGGACTCGTAAGCACAAAACTGCATTCATTGCAGCGCAGCAAACTGAAGCTTTCATTACTTCCTCTAAAGTCTAGTACATCGAACACTTTATCAAGTTGCACTTTCCCGCAAACCGGGCACTGATTTTCACTTTTCATTCTTCGCTATTCTTATCTACCCATAAAAACCAACAGCACCTGTACATCAGAAGGAGAAACCCCACTGATTCTAGATGCCTGACCTATTGTTTCTGGCCTTTGACTATCTAACTTATGTCTCGCTTCCAAGCTCAAAGAGTTCAAAGGAAAATAGTCAAAACCTTTCGGAATCTGTATTCCTTCTAAACGATGAAGCTTTTTGGCATTTTCTCTTTCTCTTTCAATATAACCTTCGTACTTCACTCCAATTTCAAATTGCTCTAGACACTCCAGATCGGAAGTAATTTCTTCTGTTATCTTACGCAGAGACTCTACTTCTAACAGCTGTTTTATTGATAACTGTGGACGAAAAAGGTATTTTATGGCTTTTGCCCTTTGATTAACCTCTGCCGTTTCCGCCAATTCAAGCACTGGGTTCAATTCTTCTGGACTTACACTACTAGTCTCCCATGCCTTTCTCAGAGACGCCACTTTTTCTTCCTTAACTCTCAAGTTAAGCAAGCGCTCTTCCGACGCCAATCCGATAGAATGCCCCAAAGGAGTTAGTCTTTGGTCTGCGTTGTCTTGTCTCAACAAAATGCGGTATTCTGCCCTTGATGTAAACATTCGATAAGGCTCTTCTGTACCCTTAGAAATTAAATCATCGATTAGCACTCCTATATAGGCCTCATCTCGATTCAGAACGATAGGCGACTCTCCCTTCACTTTGCGTGCAGCATTGATTCCCGCCATTAAGCCTTGTCCTGCCGCCTCTTCATAGCCTGTTGTGCCATTGATTTGTCCGGCAAAAAACAGACCTTCTACCTTTTTTGTTTCTAAAGAGTGGCTCAACTGAGTGGGTGGAAAATAATCGTATTCTATTGCATAACCTGGTCTAAAGAACTTTGCCTTCTCAAATCCACTTATCTTCCTCAAGGCCTCTTGTTGTACCTCTTCTGGCAAACTGGTTGAGAATCCATTCAAATAGATTTCAATTGTATTCCACCCTTCAGGTTCAATGAAGAGCTGATGACCTGATTTATCTGCAAAACGATCAATTTTATCTTCTATACTTGGACAATATCGAGGTCCTAGGCCTCTAATTCTTCCATTAAACATCGGAGATCTATCGAAGCCTGTTCTGAGTAAATCGTGAACCTGCTCATTGGTGTGGGCTATCCAACAACTGCGCTGATATTGCGGAAGAGGGGTTTTGGTAAAGCTAAATCTTTGAATAGTCTCATCGCCTTTCTGCTCTTCAAACTTCGAATAATCTAAACTTCTTCCATCAATTCGTGGTGGCGTACCCGTTTTCATTCTTCCCGAATCAAAACCCAGTTTATTCAAGCATTCCGTAATTCCATGAGAAGCCTTTTCACCCGCTCGGCCGCCTCCCATTTGTCTTTCCCCAATATGAATAATGCCATTCAAAAATGTACCGCTTGTCAGAATAACGGTTTTGCTCTTAAAAACTTGACCACTACCCCCAACAACCCCCCTTAACTTTCCGTGTTCGAGATAGAGATCTACAACCATATCTTGATAAAAGTCGAGCAATGGAATCTGTTCTAGGCTTAACCTCCACTCCTCTGAAAATCTCCATCGGTCATTCTGTGTTCTTGGCGACCACATGGCCGGACCTTTTGATAGGTTAAGCATTCTAAACTGTATCATGGTCTTGTCTGATACAATACCAGAATAACCACCCAAAGCATCTATCT
>ERZ888423.1170-NODE-1170-length-23842-cov-10.998655_pt1 | contig 23842 bp, 16 predicted proteins | sample MGYA00520523_ERZ888423 | MGnify/ENA primary metagenome ERZ888423 (study PRJEB32303, sample SAMEA104408611) | aquatic metagenome | biome: Brackish water; feature: Pelagic; material: water | place: Baltic Sea | collected 2014-06-08T10:24:00 | depth 30,27 m ...
GAAAGCGCGGCAAGGGAAGCCATTGATTTTTACCAAACCTTATGAAAAATATACTACTCTCTTTTAATCAGCCGACGTTAAACGGCTCTGTCAGGCTGGAAGGTTCTAAAAGTATTAGTAACAGATTGTTGATAATGCAGGCTTTGTCTGATAGCCCTGCGCTGATACACCACCTGAGTCCCGGAGATGATACACAGGCACTGCAACATATCCTCTTATCAAAAGACGAGGTGGGTGATGTGGGCGCTGCCGGAACCACCATGCGTTTTTTGACCGCTTACTATGCCTGCAGAAACGGAAAAAAGACATTGACAGGTTCAGCACGCATGCTGCAAAGACCTATTGGTATTCTGGTAGATGCTTTGCGCTCTCTCGGCGCCACTATCCATTATCTGGGTGAAGAGGGTTATCCTCCACTGGAAATACACGGCAAAGAACTGGAAGGTGGTCCATTGCAAATAAGAGCAGATGTGAGTTCTCAATATATTTCATCATTATTAATGTGTGCGCCGTTAATGAAGAACGGACTGCAGCTGCAAATGGAAGGTAAAATCGGTTCTTTACCTTATATCAAAATGACGCTGGAGCTCATGCGCACCATGGGCATCGGATTCGAAATGAATGGCAATACCATCCATGTTTTTCCCGGTAAGTACGAAGGCATAGAAATGTGGGTAGAGGGCGACTGGAGTGCGGCGTCTTATTATTTCAGTATGGCTGCCATTTTTCATAAGAGCGCTTTGCGCATCGATGGCTTATTCCCCGAAAGCCTGCAAGGCGATAGTCAGCTCATAAGGATTTACGAGCAGTTGGGCGTGGAAGCGGACTTTCACAATAAGCATTTGTTGCTTAGCGGCACCGGCAAGGTAGTAGATACCTTTCAGTACGATTTCACCGAGTGTCCGGATCTGGCACAGACGGTAGCTGTCACCTGCGCTGCTTTGGGAGTACCGGCAAGGTTGACAGGTCTGGAAAGCCTGCGCATCAAAGAAACGGACCGCACCGCGGCATTAGCTGCAGAGTTGATGAAATTCAATGTCAGGTTTACACAGGAAGAAGACACCTGGGTGCTGCAGGGCAAAGCTGAGCGTAAAGATGGGGTGAGCATCAGAACATATGAAGACCATCGAATGGCGATGGCGTTTGCTCCACTGGCCATCCTGCAACCGATTACCATTCAACACCCGGAGGTAGTGGCCAAGTCCTATCCTTCCTTCTGGGATGACCTTAGCAGACTCGGATTCTCTTCTACACCTTCATCCTGATTTCCTTCCACAGGCTGGAAAAGGGCAGCCCGGTCTTTGGGTCGACGGTCAATTTGCCAGGAAAATCCTTCCAGTAGAAATGTCCCGGGGTCTATGCGCTGCATGGGCGTGAAAACAGCTTCCGGCTTGCCTTTAAAGACTATCCTGCTGAATTGCTGCTCCTTGATGTACATGTCGATATCGCTGCATTGTGCCTGATTAACGCCCAGGTAGCGGTCCACCTCATCCTTGCCAAAGTAGATGCTCTCCCCATTTCCTTTAACCGTCACCTTATAGAGGTCGTTATCATTGAAAAAAGCAGTAATCTGTCGGCCTTTGATCTGGTTGTATATCAAACTGTCGTCTTCATTGATAATGAATCCGTTCGACTTGAAATACATTCGCTCCAGCTGCTGGTTTTTCAACGCCAGAAAAATGGTATCACCGCTGAACTGGTTGCTGTCGCTCCATAACACCGGCGAACGAAATAAACGGATAATAGAGTCTGCATCACTGTAATACAACGAATCGCAAACGCCCTGAAAATCGCTCTTGAACATTCGGACATTTGGATAAACGAACATGACGTTCCGCTCCAGACTGTCCTGTTCAATGCGAATGGTGTCACCGGCGATGAACAGGGTGTCATCTTCCATAACGTATCCTGCAACCGATCCTCTGGTACTGGTAATTACATTGTTTATTTCGTTATATAATGCTTCTTCGCTGTATTGTATGATGCTTTGTACAGTATCTGAAAAAACGATATTGCCATATGCTTTACCCAATCCTGTTTCCCGATCGTAATAGATGCTGTCGGCCAGTAAGGTCTGGGGTGGATTATCTAGCCGGGCATCCTGATTAAAGACGGCTATGCCTGTCGGCGTTACATAATAACCATCCTTGCAGAACACAGTGCTGTTTTCATTGTAGATGGTAGTGGGGCCATGGAAATAGGCTATATCGCTACCGGTATTGTATTCCAGGGTATCCGCTTCCAAACGATAGTCGGGGTGCTTCAACCTGACGCTGTCCTTGAAGTAGGCAGTCTGAGGGTCGCCATAATAATATCCTGTTTTACTGGTGAGTACTGCTTCCTGTGAGCGCAAGGTTCCACCATTGTAGTAGATGCCCAGTCGCTCGTTGAGCCGGTAGGTGAGGAGCTGAGTCGTCAGCACCATTTGCCGGTCGGTGAGCCGCACATTTTCAAATATGCGTACCACTTTGCTGTTGCCATCGTACAATGCGGAGTCACCGTACACATGTATGGAATCAGCCTCGTTGATATGTACATGGCCATACGCTGCGGCGCGGTTGGAAGAGGAAAACAGATAGGCGCTGTCGCAATACAACTTGGTGGTACCCTGCTGGAGAATCACATTGCCTTCCAGCAAATAGCTTTTCACATTGTTGCGCTCACTGAAACGCAGTGCATCTGCCCGGATAATTTCAATCTCCTGTTTTTCAGGAGCTGTTTGACCTATCAGACTGGCAGGCAGCACTTGCAGGCAGCAGAGTAGTATAATGATCCTGAATCCGCGCATAAGGTAAGGCAACAGTAACGCTGATGTTACTCTTTATATTTTTTTCCGCCTATCTGAATCAAGGGTGGTACATACTTGCCGGGAGTAACCTGAATCTCATTGGAGATGATTTCCAGGCTTTTGGCAATTTCCGTCAGACTGTTATACAGTTCCTCATCATTGACCAGTTTGCCCAGGGTGCCTTCGCCGGCTTCTACGGTAGAAAGGATGCTGTTCAGCGAAACGACCGCCTGGTCAATATCGGATGTAATGCCCTTCCAGTCAATAGTCGACAAGCTATCGGTCAGTGACTCCAGGTTGAGTATGATTTCATTTAAGGAAGCTTCATTTTTTTTCACATTGCCTGTAATAGAGGCTACATCACCGATAATTCCTTCTATTTCGGGTTGCTGCTTGGCGAGCATCTCATCCAGCATGCGTGCTGAGTTATTGAAGTTTTCCAGCGTGAGCTTGATATTGCGGACACTGGTTTCAAAATTATCCTTGAAAGAAGGGGTGAAGATGCGGCTCAAAACGGTAATGGCAGTGTCTACCGACACAATCATGCTCTGTACTTTCTCTGTAAGGGGCTTGAGTTCCTCTTTGATCTGATTGGTCAGATCGGCTTCAATGTCGCCAATGAAATGATCGCCGTTTTGAAATACCTGTTCACTGCTACCCAGTCTCAGGTCTATATATTTTTCACCCAATAGGTCGGCGCTCTTGATGGTGGCTTTCGAATCGATGGGGATGGCTACATCCTCGGTAACATTCACCAGCACCTCTATCGTGCCTTTCTTCGGATCGCGCAATACGATATCGGAAACGCGCCCTATTTCATATCCGTTGATTTGAATAGGGTCGCCCTTTTTGAGACCGGGAATATAGCTGTACTCAATGGTGTAGAAGTTGCCTTTGGTAACAATATTGGTGCCCTTCAGGAAATTATAACCGAATACCAGCAATGCTATTCCGACAATGGCTAGAACACCTACCTTGAATTCATTCGACAGCTTCACAGATCCATTATTTGTTAGGTGCTAAGTTAGGGCATTTTCCCGCGCAGCACAAACCACACTATCGCGCAGAGAGTGACCGGGCTTCATTTATATTCATTGGTTTCCCTCCGCGGTGCGCCACCAGGAATGCATCGGTATAGCCTGCTGCCTTGAATGCGCGCTGTGCATCCGCCGCAGCCTCGAAAGTATCAAAGGGTGCTGAACGGTATTTGTACCAGCCGTTTTCAATGATGTAAAAAACAGGTTGTCCGCCTGCCGCCCTTAAAGGGCCTTTCCCTGCGGTGTACAGCTCTTTCGATGCCAGAAATTGTACGCGGAACTCTACCTCCTGCGCATAATCCTCCTCTTTGGACAGGCTGGGTTGACCCTCGGTGAAGACGGGCTCCGGCGCAGCTACCACCACGTTATCTGCCAGCTTGCTGCCCTCCAGTTCGGCCTTGTACTGGTCAAATGCCGAAAATATACACTTCGAAATGGTAGACTGGCCCTTGGTGCTGGCCAGAAAGTCTTCTTCCTGTGCATTGGTCAAGAAACCGGTCTCAATCAGCACTGCAGGCATGCTGGTCTTCCAAAGCACCAGGAATCCGGCCTGTTTTACACCGCGGCTGGAGCGCCCCCCCTGGGAGGCAAAAGCGGCTTCCACCTTAGAGGCGAAATTGATGCTTTGCTGCATGTAAGCATGCTGAAACAGTGAAAATATGATATGGGCAGTGGGATCATTGGGGTTGAAACCGTCGTAGTGGTCGGTGTAGTTGTCCTCCATCAGGATAACATCGTTCTCGCGTTTGGCGACAGATAAGTTGGCTTCCGTTTTGTGTAAACCCATTACATACGTTTCTGTACCGTAAGGCTTGGTAGAAGTATTGGCATTGCAATGGATGCAAATAAACAGATCGGCCTTGTTGCGATTGGCTATGGCGGCGCGTTCGTGCAGTTCAATGAAAACATCAGTGGTGCGGGTATACACTACATTGATATCCGGATAGGCAGCCTTGATTTGCTTTCCCAGATCCAGTGCAATTTTTAACGCTACATCCTTTTCTTTCGACTTCTTGCCGCTGCAACCATGATCATGACCTCCGTGTCCGGCATCAATGACCACCGTCTTCATGCGGTAGGGACTCTCCACAGGAACAGCGGTGCCGGGTGCAACACGGGCAAAGGAGGCACACAACAGGGAAACTAACAACAGGCTTGCTATCTTTGGTCCGGCTTTCATAGTGGGTACAATATTTGACGCTTTAAGGCATTTCATATTAAAATTATTCCATCTTTCCTTGAACCAACAACTACGCTTCCTGCTCCTTACTGCTTTAGCACTGTTTAGCACCGGATTACGTGCTGAAAACGCTAATGTTGTATCCTTTATTGAGCAGTCGGAGGTTTTCGCTGTTGATACGTCCAAAAGTTTATTGCCCGACTCCCTGTCTGCCGACAGCCTGAATACGGATTCTGTCCTCGTGGAAGCACCCGTGCTTTGGTATGCCATTACACCCGATTCACTCGATTCCCGCATCGATTACGGAGCGGTCGATTCTATTATCTACGATTTAGATTCAGGTAAAACATATATATATATTGGTGGCGACGTGCTCTACGGCGATTTTCAGCTGAAAGCAGATTACATCGAATTCGACTGGACCAGCAAAATCATGAAGGCGCACCAGATTACCGATAGCTCCGGCAAGAAGGGACCACCTGCCTACTTCGAAGATGGAGAAGAATCCTTTGCCGCCGAATCTATGTTGTACAACTTCGAAACCAAGAACGGGAAAATCAACAACTTTAAACGCCAGGAAGGAGAGGGGTTCATCATCGTGGAACAGGGCAAGAAAAATGCCGATAATGCCTACTTCGGTGCCGGCGCCCACTACACTACCTGCGACCTCGACCACCCGCATTTCTATATCAATGCCAACAAGGCGAAAATTGTACCGCAGAAAATTGCCGTTACCGGTCCTGCCAATCTGGTAGTGGCCGATGTGCCAACGCCGCTCTTTCTGCCTTTCGGAATTTTTCCCATCAACAGAGGTCGGTCTTCAGGCCTGTTGATTCCGCAATACGGCTACAGCTTTACCCAGGGTTTCTTTCTGCGCAATGGCGGCTATTACTTTGCTATCTCCGATCATATCGATCTTTCAGCAACGGGTACCATCTTTTCGAATGGCTCATGGGGATTGAATACTACCGCAGGCTACGCTGCCCGCTATCGCTACAAGGGTAACCTCAGCATGCAATACTCGCGCAACAAGTACGGGCTCTCCTTTCAGCCCGACTTCCGGGAAGACCGCGGTTTCTATGTGCGCTGGACGCATAACCAGGATCCCAAGGCCAGACCCGGCTCCTCGTTTTCTGCCAACGCGAGTTTCGGTACCTCCGACTTCCTCACGAACAACGCATTCAATGAAACATATCTGAATAATTCCTATAACAGTAGTATTTCCTATAACAAGTCATTCACGGGAACGCCTTTTACCATGTCGGCTGCATTGCGGCATAACCAGAATACCTCCAGCGGACTGGTAGACCTCACGCTTCCGGATGTGGCAGTGAACATGAGTCGTATCTATCCGCTTAAAAAAGTGCTGAAGGATCCGCGCAACCAGCTCAACCAGTTTGGTATCAACTACCGCATGGATTTCAGAAATTTCCTCAGCGTGCCGGACTCCACTTTGTTCACCGCTGCTACCCTGGATCAAATGCAGAACGGATTTTCTCATGGTCTTAGCGCCAGCTCACCCTTCAAGGTGCTGAAGTATTTTACCCTGACGCCTTCCTTCAACTACAACGAGAACTGGTATTTTGAAACGGTACGCCGCAACTATAATCCCGATTCTACCTTTACTGAAATTACAGATCCGATTACCGGTGAAGTCATCACCGATACAACCATCAATTATTTTGCTGTCGATACTGTACCGGGATTTACTACTGCCCGATGGTACAATCTCAGTACTTCCCTTACCACCAAGTTGTACGGGGTCATGTCCTTCAGAAAAGGGAAGGTTAAAGCCATCCGGCACGTCATTACACCTACTTTTTCGTTCAGCTATCGTCCCGATTACGCTTCACCTGATTTCGGCTACTATGGCACTTACTACAATGCTCCCGGCAGTGATCCGCTTACGTATTCGATATTTGAAGGCAGCCTGTTCGGTGGACCACCCTCGGGACAGTCGGGAAGTATTGGCATCAACCTCGCCAATAACTTGGAGATGAAAGTCCGCGATAGCAAAGACACCATCACCGGTGAAAGGAAAGTAAAGCTCATAGATAACTTCATTATCAATTCTTCCTATAACCTGGCAGCAGACTCCCTCAACTGGTCGCTGATCAATGCCAGTGCGTATACTACCTTATTTGATAAGGTGCGCGTGAACGTCTCCGGTTCGCTCGATCCCTACATCCGTAATGAAGAAGGTATCCGGCTCAACCAATACGAATGGGATGTGAACCAGCGACTAGGTCGCTTCAGCAGCAGCAATATTGCCCTCTCCACCTCCCTGCGCAGCCAGCGAAAGAACAATGAAAACCTGTCGACAGAAGCAGGTACATTCGAAGAGCGACAGATGGTCTGGGACAATCCGAGCTATTACATCGACTACGAACTGCCCTGGCAATTTACGGTGAACTACAACCTGCGCATCCAGAACCAGCTGAATACCGATGGAACGGATTCCATCACCACCACCCAGACCTTCAATATGTCGGGAGATGTTAGCCTGACACCCAACTGGAAAATTCAAATGTCTACCGGCTACGATTTCCAGTTAAAGGAATTCACTTTCACCTCGGTAGATATTTACCGCAACCTGCATTGCTGGGAGATGAGTTTCCGCTGGATACCATTTGGTGGACGGCGCAGCTATATTTTCAACGTCAACGTAAAGGCCAGCGTGCTGCAGGACCTCAAGTTATCCCGCAAGCGCGACTGGAACGAATACCAGTTCTGATTAATCGATGATGACCAGCTTGCCCTGCTGAATGTTGCCCGTGGCGCGGTCTTCAACACTGAACAGATAGATTCCCTGTGTGATTTGCTGTCCGCTTTCGCTGAGGATATCCCAGGCATGCTCTCCACCGGAAAATACGCGTTGCTCCGGATCTCCGCCATAAGCATTGAACCAGCCTGCATCGGTACCGTCGTAATTGCCCGTATGGTCGAGTGTGGCAACCAGCTCACCACCGGTGGTGAAAATGGAAATCAGGGCATTTTCGGGTAGGTTGTAAAAAACGATTTTTCGGGTGGTGCCGCTATTGCCATCCCACGCAGCCCGCAGGCGATAAGGATTAGGATAAACGCCTATGCCATTGCTGTTGCCTTCTCCCGGTGTGGCAGGGGTGCCCGGCCACACGCGTATCGCATTTTCCACAAAAGAGGACTCCAGCGACTCGATGTTCAGGGTCTCATTCCCGCGGTCAAAGGCGGTGAGTATGATCAGGTATTGCCACCCGTTCAACACCTGGTCGAGGGTGTATTTGTAATAGAAAGTATCGCCATCTATCACCTCCGGCTGAGCCAGCGCTACACCCGCAAACCCGTTGTTGAAGCCCACTGCATTGCCCGGGGTATCCCATTGGGCAATCTGGTTGGCATCGCTGATCATATCGAGATTGAAATCATCACCGGGTTGGGTGCGGTAGAGGCGATAGCCTTCAAAATCCATCTCTTTTGAAATCGGGTCGATGGAAAACTCAGCACGCTTATCCCAGTATATGTCGATGGTTTTATCGCCGGCAATTACTTTGGTTTTGGGAGTGGCAGGCGGCTCGGGCAAAATGTAACGGTCCAGCACTTCATCTTCGTCCAAATCTTCTCCCGGATCGAGCAATCCATTTTCATTGAGGTCTTCGCCCAGATAGGTGCGCTTCGCCCATCCCAGATGATCAGCCAGTTGTGCCCGGCCCTCCGGCGTATCCATTTCAGGTCCTGTAGTGCCACCGGTTTCAATCTGTTTGGCGGTTACCATGGCAAAGACAAAGGTGAAGCTTTCGCCGGGGGCAACAGCCTCAATGGGTCCGGCAGAAATGAGATTGGTCATCCCACCGGTGGTGTTAGGCTCCTGTAAAAATTCGACCAGCTCAGGGTCAAAGTAGTTCAGGCTGATTCCCATTTTTTCATAGCGCTCCACATCGTTGGCGGGTGCATTATAGGGCGGCGTGGCGGTTGAATTGAAAATCCAGAAGTTGCTGTGTACCTTGGGCTCAGGATAACCATTGGCCAACACCAGCGCAGCATTATTCGGATGTAAAAACTGATCGCGCCACTCAATGCCCAGGAACTGGATGGCACCGTAGGAATTCGTAAATCCCGGGTCGCCGTCTACATCAAAAGCGTAATTGGCGTGCAGCGAGTCGAAGAAACCGTATCCTCCATGGCTGAAAAAGGCAGCGCCGAAGTCGGTGGAGACATTCACATTGCGCACCACCATATCGCTCCACATACCCACATAAACACTGTCCCAGGTGCTGCCCGAATTATTCGTTACGGTATAATTCAGCAAAACGAAATAGTCGGCGAAGGAATAATTCCAGGCATAGCTTTCGAGGTGCACACCGGCCTGCAGGGGAGATAGATGTTCATTGATGGTGACAGCGGTTCCTGGTATCACCACATTGGCATCGCTGCAGTCTATCAGCATATCCTGATGGCTCACCGCATCGAACGAAAAAAACTCACTGTTGGTAAGGCTGGAGCGACGCTGGATGGTATTGCCCACCTCCGCGGTAAACTCAAAGCCCGAACCACCGGTAGTATAGCCTCCGGAGGCATCTTTGGCAGAAGTAGAGACACGCGTTTGTCCGTCTACCTGCGCGCCAATCCAGAAGCCGGCCTCAAACAGGTGCTCAATGCCTGTATTGAGGGGATATTCCATGGAAGGCAAGCCGGTAGGCGTGTTGCGAACATCCGGACGCCCCAGTGTACCTACATTGGTGATATGCAAGCCCAGGTTACCGATGTCAATGGTTTCAGCATCGAAAGAAACCTGCGCTGCAACAGCACTGAACAATAGCGTACATCCCAAAAATCCCACCAGCTTCATGGTGCGAAAATACAGCAAACAGGGAATAAGCGCCTGTTATGTTATTGTTATGTTGAATTCTCATGATATTGCGTATCCAAAGCATTTTTACCTACTACGTAGGCATAAACACTATTTGGTACAATTAACAAATCTTCTCCGTCCTTAAAATGGGTTTTACTGGTAATTACTCCTTTACGGATTTTATTCTTTACCATGAATAACTTAAGCCTATCAACCTTGGGGGCATCGGACCATTTTACTTCAAGTGCCCAGAGTGCTTTTTGAAAATTAGGACTTAATTGAATAAGGTCTACTTCACCTTCTATTCCATTTCTCTTCCAATTCGCGTAGCGTAAAAAATTATGTTCTCTATGTAAATATTGAGCAAAAACAGCTGTTTCAACTAAATGGGGAAACCTTTCATCTTCCTTGGAAATCTTTCCAAACAATCCGGTAAATAAACTAGGGTTAGTGAGATAGACCTTGAATTGAGTAATATTCTTAAACCTCTTAGCAGTGACATCCACCCTGTGAAGCACCTTTATCAAAAAGGCCGACTCCAAATATTCAATGTACTTCTTAATAGTCTTGTTGTCTGTTTTGGTTTCTTCCGAAACATTTTTATAGTTCAATATTTCACCTGTCCTGTATGCCAAAACATTAAAGAATTGTTGAAGCTCTAAAGTGGTCTCAATTCCAAAAAGACCAGGTAAATCTTTCATAATCACCTTGTCAGTAATATCCTTTTGAATAACCTGCTCCGGATTCTTTACTTCATCACGATTAAGTGCTATTTCAGGAAATCCACCAAAGTTGATATAATCAATGAAGTGCTGATTTAATTGTTCTATATCTTTTGATTGATAAAAACGTCTTGGTCCTCCAAAATCGACTTCTACTTCTTCAAGTAAGGTATCGTAGGAGTTCAAGTCGATGTATTCGGCAAATGTCAATGGCGGCAAAAAGAAATCGCTAAACCTTCCTGCACCACTCTCAACACTTTTCATTCTCAGTGCTGCGGCCGCGCTGCCACTGGCAATAAACTTGGTCTTTCTATTTCTATCAACAAGAGATTTAAGATGGATTTCCCAATCTTTTAAGTATTGAATCTCATCAAAAAAAATGTAACACTCCTCTATTGAAAGATTATTGGGTGTGAGCGCTTTATTAATCAACTCCTCCAATGAAACATTGGTGTAAATGGGAGTGTCCAAACTAAAATAAAGAATCTTTTGAGGGTTGATACCTTCGTTGAGTAAGCTCTGTATCGCCTGATACATCATAACTGTCTTGCCGATTCTCCTGGGTCCCATCAGTACGACTGCTCTATGCAGAACAGACTGTTTAACTAATGAATAAAATCCGGCATAGTATCTCCTTTTTCTTAGTTCGTCGTAGAATGGAATTTGGCCTGTTTCCCACCATGTGTGATCAGCTTTAATTCGATTTTCAAGTATACTACTATCAAAGCCCATATGCAAATTTACGTATAATCATACCATTATTTGCACTAAAATGCAAAATTTAGTATAGTAATCCCCAAAATTGCATATCAATGATCAAGTATAGGTACAGCAGGGGTTGGAGTGATGCAAATTTTATCCAATTAGAAGAGATGTACACCTATCTATATCCTTTTTTGCTCGAAAAATGCCAGGAATTCATTTGCCAATCCCCAACCTGCAATAACATCCTGCTGTTCCGACAGTCGTGTTATCTTTACCACCCGTATGAAGAGATATGTGTGTATCCACGGGCATTTCTACCAACCTCCCCGTGAGAATGCCTGGCTGGAGGTGATAGAACAGCAGGACAGTGCAGCCCCTTATCATGACTGGAATGAGCGTATTACAGCAGAGTGCTATGCGCCCAATGCTGCTTCCCGCATGCTGAATGAGGAAGACAAAATCATTGACATTGTCAATAACTACAGTCGCATCAGTTTCAATTTTGGACCTACTTTGCTGTCATGGATGGAGCACCATGCTCCCGATGCCTATGCCGGAATTCTCGAAGCCGATGCCGTTAGTCTCAAGGCTTGCGGACATGGCAATGCGATAGCCCAGGTGTACAACCATATGATTATGCCCCTGGCCAGCGCAAGAGATAAAGAGACCCAGATTAAATGGGGATTGGCAGACTTTGAGCATCGCTTTCAACGAAAATCAGAGGGCTTATGGCTGGCAGAGACTGCAGTGGACATGGCTACGCTGGAGGCTGCCGCTGCCTGTGGTGTGCGGTATACTATACTGGCTCCCCGCCAGGCAAAGGCGGTGCGCAGGCCGGAAGAAGAAGGATGGCAGGAAGTAAACGAGCACCAGATAGATACAACTGTGCCTTATAAGGTAATGTTGCCATCCGGGAAGTCTATTGTAGTTTTCTTCTACCATGGTGCACTGTCTAAAGGAGTAGCTTTCGATGGATTGCTGAATTCGGGTGCCTTGTTTGCGGCGCGTATAGTAGATGCCTTCCAGCACACTTCCAATCCTCATCCGCTGATCAACCTGGCAACAGACGGAGAATCCTATGGCCACCATCACCGGAACGGAGATATGGCTCTTGCTTCCTGTATTCACCACCTCGATAAGGAGGAAGTGACGTTGGTCAACTATGCGACCTATCTCGATGAATACCCCGCTGTCCATGAGGCCACCATTCACAACAACAGCAGCTGGAGCTGTGTCCATGGCGTAGAGCGCTGGAGAAGCAATTGTGGTTGCAGCGACGGCGGACTGGCCAATGCCAATCAGGAATGGCGCAATCCGCTGCGACAGTCGCTCGACTGGTTGAAGGAGCTGGCAGACCTGATCTTTGAACAGGAAATGAAAGGTAGATGTGCACATCCCTGGCAGCTCCGCAACGACTATATCAACGTACTGTTAAAACGCGACAAGGCTACCGTAGATGCATTGCTGGATACCTATCTGGAAGAAGAACTCGAAACCTCCGACAGAGAGCTGGTAGTCCGTTTGCTGGAAATGCAGCGCAATGCCATGTTGATGTTCACCAGCTGTGCCTGGTTTTTTGACGATATTGGTCGCATAGAAACCTTACAGGTACTGCAATACGCCGACAGGGTGATTCAAATTGCAGAAGGGGAGACCAGCAAGGAAATTCTCCGCGATTTCTTAAAGATGCTGAGCAAGGCCCAGCCGAATGCCGGTGATTTTGAAGATGCCGCGGAGATGTACCTGCAGCAAATCCGCTCGAAACGCCTCGACCTGAACAGTGTGGCTATGCACTACGCAGCAGCTTCGCTGTTTGAAGACAGTCCGGAGAAGTTGCAGTTATTCAACTACACATATGAAAATATTTTCTTTGAAAGGTTTGAATCCGCCTCGCTGAAATTAAGTGTGGGGCATATTTCTGTAAAGAGCAGGGTTACCTATTACGAAAGGCCTTTCTACTTTGCGGCATTGTACCTTGGTCAGCACCATATCATCGGGCAGTTTGCCAATGCCATGGATGGCGACCGCTTCGAGTCGATGTATATTGAAATGCGGGATGCATTCCGCTTGAATCAGGTCAGTACCATGACCGAAATCATGCAGCGTTATTTTGGCGATCACCGGTTTTCCATCGAAGACCTTTTCCGCGACCAGAAACGAAAAGTGTTGCAAATGCTCATGGAAAAAGATCTGGAACTGGCGCAGCTATCGTATAAGGAAATTTATGATAGGAGTTATGACCTGGTGAACAAAATGCGGACATCCAAAATAGCCATACCACGATTGTTGCGGCGGAATATGGAGTCGGTCATCAATAACGAAATACTCCTGTTCTTTGCCGATGATCAAAGCAATATCAGTCGACTGGATTACCTCTCGGAAGAGGTGGTGCGCTGGAAGCTAAAGCTGGAACGCGAACTGTTGGCAAAGGAAACCGGCGATTGGCTGCACAGGCGCTTTCTCTCGCTGATTACAGATCCTTTCGACATTGAGCAGCTCGATTTGATTACCAGGGCTATGCTAAGGGTGCATGATATGGACGTTCAGCCTGAACTGTTTCAGGCGCAAAATGTATGCTTTACCTACAGCCGCGAATATGCCGATGTAGCGCATGTAGAAGGCTGGACCGAGGAGCAATTGGTGCGATGGAAAGTCAAACTCAAAGCTGTTGCCGCGTTGATGGGTATCAGTTTATAGCGTCGTGGATATTTATTGCATACGCTTGTTGTTGAAACTATGTACGCCAACTGATGCTGCTATATCAGACCAGAGTACAATCCAATATTTCACATCATTGTAAATTAGTTGTCCCCCCGGACGGGGGCAGGCCCTCCTTCGGCGGGTAGACCCTCCTTCGGCGGGTAGACCCTCCTACGGCGGATATACGGGTGATTTCATACCCTAATTCTTTTTAGAAATATCGGCTGCTGTAGATGATTCATCAACTCCTACTGCGCGCTCCAACTGATGCTGCTAAATGGGACCAAAGTACAATCCAATATCGCTCATCATTGTAAGTCAGATGTCCCCCCGGACGGGGGGGGCAGGCCCTCCTTCGGCGGGTAGACCCTCCTACGGCGGATATACGGGTGTTTTCATACCCTAATTCTTTTTAGAAATGTAAACTGCTGTAGATGATTCATCAACTCCTACTGCGCGCTCCAACTGATGCTGCTAAATGGGACCAAAGTACAATCCAATATCGCTCATCATTGTAAGTCAGATGTCCCCCCGGACGGGGGGTGCAGGGGGGGTGATATGGAAGCAAGAATTTTATCAAAGCAGACCTGATATCATTCTCCTTTAGTAGCTACAAAAAAGCTTCTTTCACTTTCGATTAGGAAGAAGTGGACAGAGAAAAGGCAGCATCTATGTAATCACCCCTCCCCCTGCGGGTACTCCCTTTAGCCCGATAGTTATCGGGTCAAGCCGGGAGACGACGCTTCGCTGTTGCTTGCTGCAAAGAACTTTCTATGAAGATTCCATTATCAGGGTCAGACAGTTTTGTAATAACCACGTTTCTTTAATTCTTGAAGCACAATGCTTTTACCTGTTCACCTGAGGTTAGTAGGAAGGCTCTCAGCTGTCAATCACTCAGTCATTCAACAGAGTTTCCTTTGGCGACAGTCCCCCCGGACGGGGGGCAGGCCCACCTGCGGCGGGTAAACCCTCCCTCGGCGGGCAGGGGGGTGATATGATACCTTACATTTCGCCATAGCTATTTCGCTGAGGTCTAACATCCTCACTACTCACTTCTCACTATTCACTTCTCACAACTCACCACTCACTACTCACTTCTCACCACTCCCTTTCCCCCACGCCTCCTGCCACTCTGTCCTGTTTAACCATCCTAACCTGTCAACCTTGCCTGCCCGTTGGCTAAATATGTGCTGAATTGTCATATATACCGCCCGGGAGCAAAATTTGTTGACTATTAATCGAAGACACAAAATGTATGGAACATGCAACTGAATAATTATACCATAAAAGCGCAGGAGATTATACAAGCAGCCCAGACCATGGCCATGCAGTATGATCACCAACAGATAACAAATGTCCACCTCCTCAAAGCCTTGATGGGCAATGATGAAGAGGTAATAGGCTACATCCTGCGGAAAACAGGTGCGAATACCAATCAGATTCAAATTATACTGGATAAGGAATTAAATGCACTGCCTAAAGTGCAAGGCCAGGGCGGACAATATCTGTCCCGCGAGATGAATCTGGCGATGGCAAAAGCCCAGAACTACATGAAGGAGTTCAAGGACGAATTTGTTGCTGCCGAACACCTCCTGCTGGGCATTCTGTCCGCCAACGATACCGCGGCCAAACTCCTCAAGGATGCAGGTGTAACCGAAAAAGACCTCAAGGCTGCCATCACAGAACTGCGCAAGGGACAGACAGTACAATCCCAATCGGGCGATAATCAGTTCAACGCCCTGAACCGCTACGCTATCAACCTCAATGAACGGGCCGAATCGGGCAAACTCGATCCGGTGATAGGCAGAGATGAAGAAATAAGGCGTGTCCTCCATATCTTGTCGCGCCGCACTAAAAACAACCCTATCCTGGTGGGCGACCCCGGCGTAGGTAAAACCGCTATCGCCGAAGGCATCGCGCACCGCATCGTAAACGGCGACGTGCCCGAAAACCTCAAGTCAAAAGTGATTTTCTCCCTCGATATGGGTGCCCTCATCGCAGGTGCGAAATACAAAGGGGAGTTCGAAGAGCGCCTGAAAGCTGTTATCAAGGAAGTGGCAGAAAGCGAAGGGCAAACCATTCTCTTTATTGATGAAATCCATACCCTTGTGGGTGCAGGTGGAGGAGAAGGTGCCATGGATGCAGCCAATATCCTCAAACCCGCACTGGCACGTGGCGAATTGCGGAGTATCGGTGCTACCACCCTCAATGAATACCAGAAGTATTTTGAAAAAGATAAAGCATTGGAACGCCGCTTCCAGAAAGTATTCGTAGATGAACCATCGGTGGAAGACGCAGTATCCATTCTGCGCGGACTCAAAGAGCGCTACGAGAACCACCACAAGGTGCGCATCAAAGATGAAGCCATTATCGCTTCTGTAGAGTTGAGTTATCGCTATATCTCCGACCGTAAACTACCCGACAAAGCCATCGATCTCATGGATGAAGCGGCTGCGAAACTGCGGCTTGAAATGGACAGCGTGCCGGAAGAGCTGGACGAGATTGAAAGGAAAATCCGACAGCTGGAAATTGAGCGTGAAGCTATCAAACGGGAAAACGACGAGAAAAAACTCGAAGACCTGGGACAGGAAATTGCTACTCTTTCCGAACAGCGGAACGCCCTAAAAGCACGCTGGCAGGAAGAAAAAGGTCTGGTAGATCAATTGCAGGCTAAAAAAGTTGATATCGAGCAATTCAAATTGCAGGCAGAGCAGGCTGAACGGGAAGGCGACTATGGCAAGGTAGCTGAATTGCGGTATGGCAAAATAAAAGAAGCCGAAAAGAACATCGAAAGCTTGCAGGCAACAATCCATGAACTCGACAGCACCCATCGTCTGATGAAGGAAGAAGTGGATGCGGAAGATATTGCCGATATCGTTTCCAGGTGGACAGGCATTCCGGTGAGCAAAATGCTGGAAAGCGAGAAGAAGAAATTGTTGCGATTGGAATCTGAATTGCACAAAAGAGTAGTAGGTCAGGACGAGGCTATTATAGCAGTATCCGATGCAGTCAGACGCTCACGCGCCGGTCTGTCGGATGAAAAGCGCCCCATCGGTTCCTTTATTTTCTTAGGTACCACAGGTGTGGGAAAAACCGAACTGGCAAAAGCCATCAGTGAATTCCTGTTCGATGATGAACAAGCCATGACACGCATCGATATGAGTGAATACCAGGAGCGTCACAGTGTGAGCAGACTCATTGGCGCGCCTCCGGGCTATGTGGGTTATGACGAAGGCGGACAGCTCACCGAGGCGGTGCGAAGAAAACCCTATAGTGTCGTACTGCTGGATGAAATTGAAAAAGCCCATCCGGATGTGTTCAATATCCTCCTGCAGGTGCTGGACGATGGAAGGCTAACCGATAATAAAGGTCGTACAGTCGATTTTCGCAATACCATCATCATCATGACTTCCAATATCGGATCCCACATCATTCAGGAGCATTTTGAAGGGGTAAAGGAAGACCAGCTGCTGGCGGTTACCGAAACCACACGACTGGAGGTAATGGAGCTGTTGCGGAAAACACTGCGACCGGAATTCCTGAACCGCATCGACGAGGTCATCATGTTCAAGCCATTGCTGCGCAGCGAAATCCATGGAATTGTGGAATTACAGCTGCAACATCTGGCAATGACCTTACAGCATAAAGGTGTTACCCTACAATTCAGCGACGGACTGGTGGATTGGTTGTCGGAAGAAGGGTTTGATCCTCAGTTCGGTGCCAGACCACTCAAAAGAGTTATACAGAAGGAAATCGTCAACCGGTTATCGAAACGCCTTCTCGAAGGTACTGTAACACTGAACGATTCCATCCTGGCTGATGTGGAGGCCGACCAGGTGGTGTTTGTACCCCTCGCTGCGGGTGCTGCTGCCTGAGGGGAGCGTATATTTGCAGGGTGGAAATCGAAGTAGCAGGGGAGACCTTATTGTTGTTGCCGGAAAAGGCCATTTACTGGAAGCAGGGTAGTGCCTTGTTCCTGAGTGATTTGCACCTGGCTAAAGACGGGCATTTCAGAAGAAATGGTTTTGCAGTGCCTGCCAATATGAGTCGTGTTACCTTAGACCGTCTGTCGGCTATTATCGATAGCTGCCAGCCTTCCACCATTTATTTTCTGGGCGATTTATTCCATAGTGAATACAACCGCCAGGTCGATTTGCTAAAAGAATGGTACCGGACATATGCCCACGTAAAATTGGTGTTGATTAGTGGCAACCACGATATAATGGACAGCGCCGTTTATGAAGCATTACAATTGCAGGTAGTGCCCGAATCGCTGTACCTCCCGCCTTTTGAACTGGTGCATGCCCCCCCGGAAAATCCACTGCCCGACAGGTATTATCTCTGCGGTCACCTGCATCCTGCTTTCCGACTTACAGGACGCGGGCGACAATCGCTGCGGCTGCCTTGTTTCTGGATGGGAGAGCGCATAGGTGTGCTGCCGGCTTTCGGCGCATTCACGGGCAGTAAATCCATCAAAGCTCAGCAGACGGACAGCGTGTATGTCGTGGCCGAGCAGCAGGTAGTGCAGGTTCAGTAAGTAAAAGAAAATCCAGCCTGAATCAATGCGGGAAAGAAACAGAAATCGTCAGACCTCCCTCTTCACCGGAATGCGCACTGGCATTGCCTCCGTGTAGTTCTGCAATTTTCTTTACAATAGATAATCCCAGCCCTGCGCCAGTATATTGTTCCTTGTTTTGCAAGCGTTTGAAGGGAAGAAATATATACTTTAAATATTCATCTTTAACGCCCTTCCCATTATCTGCAAAATGCAACACTGTTCCGGACGCACTCGATTCCATTGCTACTGTCATCTTTAGATCGGAACGGTCGGGGTTGAAGCGAACGGTATTGGATACAATGTTCTTGAACAGCTCTTTGACGAGGGATTTATCGAATGAAATAGTGCTATCATGTTCCGGTAACATTAAAGCCAGCTGCTCTTTTTCCTGCAATGTATGGAAAGTATTGCCCAGAAAGGCGATGATGTTATTGCGCTCCGGCTGATAGATGTCTTTGCGGATGCCGGCAATCTGCAACAAGCCATTGGTAACCTCATACAGCTTTCCCGATTCTGTAGGGATAAAATCCAGGTATTCCTTACCGCTGGCGTCCAGCATTGCACTGTGGCGTTGCTGTAAGAGCTGGGCAAAGGAGCGGATGCCGCGAATGGGTTCCTTCAGGTCATGCGATGCGGCAAAAGCAAAATGTTCCAGCTCCAGCACGGCCAGTTTTAAACTGTGCTTCTCTTCTTCCAGATTTTGAATCAATTCTTTTCGGGTGCTGATATCCCTGATGACCGCGCCGTAAAACTGACTTTCCCGACCTTTCCAGTTGGACAAGGTAAGTTCAATGGGAAAAATTTTACCACTGCTGTGCCGGCCCTCCAGTTCAATGAGTTCCAGCATCAGGCGGGATGTTCCGGTGCGTCGATGCCGCTCAAAGCCGGCAGTATGAGCGGCCTGGTATTGCTCCGGCATCAGGACATGCAGTCGCTGGCCGATTAATTCACTTCTTTCATATCCGAAAATATTGCATGTAGCAGTATTGACATCGATGATTTCGCCCTTGTCATTACTGATGACCACGGAATCTATAGAACTCTCAATCAATGCTCGGTATCGCTGTTCCGCCAGCTCCATATTGGCATTGTTGCGCTATAGCAATTCGTCCATCATCGAAAGGATGACATCCTGCATGATTTGTATGCCGGTAGCCAGCTCGCGGCTTTCTTCTTCATCAAAAATTTCAGGGTCTACCTTTTTACTGAAGTCACCCACGGCGGCCAGCCCGAATAATTCCCGCAATTCTTATATCAGCCGCTTTTCCATATCTTAACTGTTGAGCCATTCACGGGCTGCTGCTTCAGATTCAAAGTACCTGATGCGATCGCTCATGCGCAGACCGATAATGATGAATTGAATCAGGTATTTGATGTAACTGGTCCTCCCAAAACAGGCAATTCTATCAAATCCCAAATTGTACAACCTGAGAAATACCACCCTTCTGCCACTGGCATGTACGTCGGCCAACTTTGTGACATCTGCCAGCAGCACTTTCTTACCGTCAGCGCGCCGCAACTGTTCCAGTCCTTGTTCTAGTCCGATAAAAATGGATTCCACTTCAAGTTGATGAAGGTCTCCGGAGACGGATAACTGGAGGTGACTATCTTCTAACACGCTCAGCTTGAACTTTTCGTGATGAATAATGACGTTCAAAGCGTGGGTTTTTGGGGGTATACGTAAATTAATACATTCATAGAACTACAACAAGTATAAGGCATTTCAGTTGCAGCGGGGAGGTGACAGCATTATCAGCGACTCTTCCGTTGTCGTTTGTCCAGTTCATCGAGCAACAATGCCTCCTGAACAAGCTCCATCAGCGCTTCATGTGGAATCTTTTGCGCGTTTTCTATGGTAATACCGCTGACCATTTTTCTGTCTTTGGCATCCAGTAAACCTGCCGGGTCTGCTAGCTGTTGTCCTTTCAGGAAAACGAATTCTACTCCACCTTTACGCAGCGGATTCATATAGCAAATCCAGCTGTTCCTGTAAAAGAAAGGTATTTTGAATCGCATCTTACAAGTAACCCCCGGCTGAAGCATCAGCTCCTCATAGAGGACTTCCATGATGCGCCGTTGTGGGGGAGGCAATAATTGAATATATACTTCCGGATCACTCACTAGTTCAGGTTCGGGTCTTCCGGATAATGGATGATTTGTTTGTACTTGCCACCCTTGTCTTCCAGGGCGCGCTTCCATAGTTCCTTATCCGATAACTCAAAAATGTAAGCGGACTTCCCTTCGGTGGTCAGCCAGCTGTTCTCTGCGAGCTCTTCCTCCAGCTGCCCGGCACTCCAGCCGCTGTAACCGAGGAAGAAGCGAATACCGGCAGGATCCAGTTCACCGTTGCCCAGCAGCACAGATAATTGCTCGTAATTTCCTCCCCAGTAAACACCATCCATGATGGGCATACTATCTTCTATAATATCGCCGTAGCGGTGCAGGTAATGCATGGTGTCTTGTGCCACCGGACCACCGTAATACAATTCTGATGTGATATTGTCCATATCGATAAGCGTGTCCTGCACCCGCATACCCAGCGGTCTGTTGAGCACAAAGCCTACGGTACCATCCTGCGACTGGTGTTCGCAAATCAACACAGCAGTGCGCTTAAAATGCGGATCGGCCATGAAGGGTTCTGACAATAAGACGAGTCCCGGGTGGAGTGTAATATTACTGGATGCCATAACTGCTAAAATAAGGGATTCTGCGCATCCATTGGCTGTCTGTCTATCAACAAACCTATTTTAAATTTTTGTTTTTCATTGCCTGCCGCCGACCGATGGGTTACCTTTATTGTCAAATTAATGCGCATGAGAAAGATGTTACTTGTGGTCGTTCTGGCCAGTTATACTATGGCGACTTTTGCTCAGTTGTCGATGGACGTGCTGGGTGAAACCTATATCATAGATTTTACCGGTTTTGCAGGTGGCGGTTTTAGTCCTGCTCCGGACGATGGCCAGCTGGACTCCGATACCTGGTCCGTAACAGGACTCAGCGATGGTGATCTCGACTTTGGTGCTACCGGTACCACCGGAGACTTTGCACGTGGTGCAACAACAGGCTTTGTTACCAGTGGTGGTGTTTATGCTGCCGATGTGCTGGGCAATCAGGCATTATTGATTCAACCTACTGCCGACGATTTTACACCCGGCTCTTTTGTATTGCGTGCCATCAATAATACCGCAAGCGTTATCGGTGAGCTGGAAGTATTCTATACCCTGTATATCAACAACGACCAGGCACGTTCTTCCAGTTATAATTTTTCCTATTCGTATGATAACGAAACATGGATTGATATGGCCGATCTCGATTACACTTCCCCGGAAGCGGCAACACCCATCCCTACAACAGAAGACCGCGAAACAACGCTCATTGGTCTTACCTGGGGTGCCGGTGAATTCTTTTACCTGCGGTGGACAGGTGATGATGTAGGTGGTTCCGGTTCACGCGACGAAATAGCCCTCGATGATATTACCCTTACACCCGATGCAGGTGCACCCGCGATTGCTGCAGGCTTTAGCACGACCTCGCTGTCTGCCGGCGAAGGCGACGGCAGCGTTTCTTTCAGTATCAATCTGACAGGTGAAGCCGATTGTACCCTGAATATTTCGGTAGATGCCGGGTCGACCGCAGATAACGGAGCTGACTACACCCTGGCTGATCCTACTGCCCTGAGCTTTACAGTGGGTTCCGGAACCTCTGAACTGTTGAGCATTCCTATTACAGATGATACGGAAGTGGAAGATGATGAATCAATCATACTCCTGCTTTCTGTCGCCAGCGGTGCCTGTATACTCGGTGCTGCCGATGAACTGGAAATCACCATTATTGATAACGACGAACCGGTGGCCATAGAAGTGGATATCGCAGATGTTACCGGTGAAGATGCCGATGGTGTAGCCATTTCCGACGGAGAACTGGTAACCATGACGGGTGTTGTTTATGGCTATAATCTCCGTGTCGATGGACTGGAGTTTACCCTGATTGATGCCACTGCAGGTATCAAAGTATTCAGCTTTTCAGAAAGCTTTGGCTATACGCCGAATGAAGGGGACGAAGTGCGGCTAACGGGTTTCATAACGCAGTTCAACGGACTGACAGAAATTGAACCGGAGGAACTGGAATTGCTGAGCACCGGCAATCCACTGAAAATACCTACAACGGTAACCGTACTGAGCGAAGCAACTGAATCCGACCTCGTTACTTTTTCCGGAACATGCGCAGTAGTGGACCCTGCCCAGTGGCTGGGCGATGGCTCATCCTTCAATGTAGACCTCGATTGCGGAGGTACGCCTGTGCAGATGCGTATAGACGCTCAGGTAGACCTTGCCGCAGTTGCTCTGCCCGATACTATTCTGGAAGTAACCGGTATCGGTGGTCAGTTTGACCCCTCAGTACCTTACCTGGAAGGTTATCAAATCTTCCCCAGGTATACAGCTGACTTAGTGGTTCAACCTCCTGTTGCCGTTGCAACAACACTCCTTCCGGAATTCCGCACTTACCCCAATCCGGCAACATCTGTGCTGCAGATAGAGGCTGCTGCCTGGGATGCCATCACAGTGCTCGATGTACAGGGTAAGTTAATGTGGACACAGGGAGCAGGGGTGCATGCAACCCAACTGGATGTAGCGCAATGGCCTGCGGGCAATTACCTCCTCCAGGTGACTTACCACGGCAAGACCACCACAGCGCAGGTGCAGGTCAACTGACAGGTACAGACAAAAAATAAATCACTCATAGTTATGTTCGAACAGGCTGCCCCGGGTAGTCTGTTCTTTTTTTGGGTTGCACCGCAATGCTTATCTTTAGGAAGTGAAATCACTACTATTGGGTATCTGCTGCAGTTGGGCATTGATGGTCGGTGCGCAGTCGGAAGACGGCTATTTTGTTTTTTCCGTGGTCAACGATAGCGCCCGCTTCCTGGTCCCGGATCAGGATCAATGGGTGATGGGTTATACCATTATCACTGAGTGGGAGGAATTAGTCTACGACGTCAACAGGGTGGCCTCTACACCTTTGCTCTATGTACGGGTACCGGCCGACTACCTGGGTAGCCCCGTGAAAATAGAATTGCGCAAAGACATAGGCAACTACGTCTATCGAATGGAGTTGGTGCTACTGACAGCTGCCGATACGGAACAAAAAGGCTGCTACCGGTGCATGACCGAAACACTGCGATTTACGGAAGGGAGTTATCAGCTCGATGTGCCTGTGTTGCCCGCCAGCTGGGAACTATTGCCGGAGCGCGAAATGCTGGCAGGAGGGGAGCGCATCCTTTGTAAAGACATCTCCATGCTGCAGGCGATTTTATTGTTCAGCAC
>ERZ888423.1171-NODE-1171-length-23813-cov-6.681034_pt1 | contig 23813 bp, 14 predicted proteins | sample MGYA00520523_ERZ888423 | MGnify/ENA primary metagenome ERZ888423 (study PRJEB32303, sample SAMEA104408611) | aquatic metagenome | biome: Brackish water; feature: Pelagic; material: water | place: Baltic Sea | collected 2014-06-08T10:24:00 | depth 30,27 m ...
TGGTCGAGGTTTATACCCGCCTGGGCGAACCCGTCTGAGCAAACTCATAAAAATACCGTGTGCGGGCCCTCCCGCGCACGATCCTTTCGCAGCCACGAACTGACGTGATCAACCTGCCAGATGCGCCACACAATCTCCCCGGTCGACGCGGGCCGGATGACGCTGACAAACCACATCACCGGCCCTTTCGAAATGCAGGGCGATGGGCACGCGCATCGGGTTTTCAGGGAACATCAGATGCCCGCAGAGATCACCCTGCTGTACTGATTGACCGAGCACGGTGGCGGGGATGAAAACCCCCGGCTCCGGCACATAGACATGAGCGAACAACCGCAGCACCTGCGGTTCGGGCAGCGGATCAAACTGCCGATCCGTCGCGCCGAAAAACGCCAGCAACCGCTGCACCGCATTGTCCACAAGCCCGATGCCCGATTGCGTCACCGACGCGGCGCCACCATATTCACCGTTCAGATAGATCTTGCCGTGATGCCGTGTCGCTGTTGAGACGCCACCGCCGCCACTCACACTTTCCAGGATCGCCACATGTGGCACGCCAAGCGCCTTGACGGCGGCAATGCTGCGGTCCTTCAACTCCTGCGGGGCGTGGGGCGAGAAATGCGTGCTAGCATGCGGGCGATAGGTAAGGCTAGCACCGCCGCCGTGAAAATCCCCGACGACATCGACCATCGGCACCAGATGATTATGCAGATAATCTGCGATCTTCCATGTCGGCCCGCCAAAGGCATCGCCCGGAAATGCACGGTTCAGGTTGCCGTCGTCCTCCGGGCTCACCCTTGTGCCGGCGATGGCGGCGGGCGTGTTCAGCGAAGGGATGACTATCAGCAACCCGCGCATATCTTTCGCCTCAAACTGTTGCACAAGCCGCGTCAGGACGACCTGCCCCTCGTATTCATCGCCATGAGTTCCGGCGGTCAGCAGAATAGCCGGGCCATCACCATTGCGCCAGACGGCCACCGGCACCGGAATGACGCCATAGGCGCTGCGCGTCACCGAATGTGGCACCCGAAGCCAGCCGACCTGTTTACCCGATTGCATAAAATCCACAGTTTCGATGATCTGCGTCATGGTTTTTCCTCTTTTTGCACTTTGCACTTTGCAGTGCGGTCAAGTTCAGGATAGTGTTGTAAGACAAATTGTCAAATAGCCGAGGAGCCCGACATGCACGATATTCTGATCCGTGGTGGCAAAGTCATCGACCCTTCGCAAGAGATCAGCGCGTTGCGTGATGTCGCGGTCCGTGACGGCAAGATCGTCGCCTTGTGCGATCCGGGCACGGGCGGCGAGGCGCGCCATAGCGTCGATGCAACCGATTGTATCGTGACGCCAGGGCTGATCGACCTGCATGTTCACGTGTACAACCATGTTCCCATTGGCCTCGATCCCGATCAGCTTAGCCTTGGCGGTGGTGTCACCACCATGCTGGACACGGGGTCTGCCGGCAGCAGCAATTTCGATGCATTTCGCCGTGATTGCATCGACACCGCGCGTTGTCAGGTGTTGGGGTTGGTGAACCTGTCCCGCGCCGGGCTTGTTGCCTCCGAGCTGGGCGAATTGATGGACCGCCGCTACGCCGATCCGGACGGCGTAGTGCGCACCATCGCCCGACATCCTGATGTGGCCGTCGGCGTCAAGATCCGGGCTGGCGCCCATATTATCGGCAAGGGCAAGGACGGTTGGGACAACCTGCATGAGGCGATCCGCGCGGCGCGCGAGTCCAAGACCTGGCTGATGGTGCATATCGGTGAATGCCCGATGTCGATCCCCGAACTAGTCAACGAACTGTCGCCAGGCGATGTGCTAACCCATTGTTTCAAGGGTGGCACGACGCGTGTGACCGACGACCTTGGCCAGATCTTCGACGACGTGCGTGCCGCCCAGGAACGCGGTGTGAAATTCGACGTCGGCCACGGCGCCGGCAGCTTTCAATGGGACGTGGTCGACGCCGCCCTTGCAAATGGCTTCGAGCCGACAACGATCAGCACCGATCTGCACCGCGACAACCTGCATGGCCCGGTCTTCGACATGCCCACCACGATGAGCAAATTTCTGATGCTGGGCGTCCCGATGGAACGGGTGATCGAAATGTCGACCACAGCGCCCGCAAAAACCCTGGGGCTTCAGGACGAGATCGGGACGCTGAAGATCGGGACGCAAGCCGATGTGACAGTACTTGAACAGATCGAGGGGAAGTTCCTGTTCACCGACAGCTATGGCACGCAGCGGACCGGCAACACTCTGTTGTCTGCGGCAGCCACAGTTTTGCGTGGTGATCTTCTGCCGGGCGGAGGCGGACGCCGAATGCGATTTTTTGCCTCGACGTAACCTGATCCCACATGGCTTGAGTCGACTTTGTGGCCATCAATCCGATTTGAGATAGCCAACACGGCAACGGAGAAAATTGCATTTTACAGCGGATTCGGCATGTATCTGGAAGCGGAAAAAGCACCCCCGAACGCAGCCGGCAGGAAAATCTATCTGACACTGCCGCGCAGCAGACAAAATCACGATGAACCCCTCGACAGGTATTATGTAAACCCTTTATAAAGGGGAAATTAGAAAAAGGCTCCACTAGTGCCAGATCACTTGTCGCCCCTGATCTTATTTCGCAATCAAACCTTTCGATCACTCTGGATCGCTGCATTGGCATCAAATTTTGGCGGTTTGGTTCAGTCTGTGGGGGCGGCATGGCTCATGACGTCATTATCCGCATCGCAGCATATGGTGGCGCTAGTTCAGGGGGCGGTGGCGCTCCCGATCGTAATTTTTTCGCTTTTGGCGGGTGTTTTCGCTGACAATTTTGATCGTCGCCGCGTCATGTTGATTGCACAGTCGTTCATGTTCGTAGTTTCGGTGATCCTGACTTGCATGGCCTTTGCGGGATTACTTTCGCCATGGCTGCTTTTGGGATTAACTTTTCTAATCGGCTGCGGCACGGCGCTTCATAACCCTTCTTGGCAAGCCACCATGGGGGATATTGTTTCGCGCGAAGAATTACCGTCGGCGGTTTCGCTTAACAGTATGGGATTTAATCTAATGCGCTGCATCGGCCCTGCTGCCGGGGGAGCGATTGTGGCTGCGGCAGGGGTGGCGAGCGCCTTTGCCATAAATGCGCTCAGCTACGTTGCCATAATACTCACCTTATTTAGATGGGAGGCGCCCATCCGCGACACCCATCTGCCGAGGGAACCTATGGGTAGCGCCTTTGCGGCGGGGTTGCGTTATGTTGCCATGTCCCCAAACCTTTTGCGGGTGATACTACGGGGGTTTTGGTTCGGTCTTTCGGCTATTGCCCTACTGGCCCTACTGCCAGTTGTCGTCCGCGAAACACTGAACTCAAACGCTATTGTTTACGGTATCCTGCTGGGATGTTTCGGGATGGGGGCCGTTGCTGGGGCGATACTGAACGCACGGCTGCGTGCTTGGTTGAATAACGAAACCATCGCCAAAGGAGCGTTCATCGGATATGCGATCAGCTGTGCCGTGCTCGCCTTCAGCGCGCAGACTGTCGTATCAGGAGCCGCCCTGATCGTGACCGGGGCGTGCTGGGTGTTAGCGCTGTCGATGTTCAACGTGACCGTTCAACTTTCAACGCCGCGTTGGGTCATCGGGCGCGCACTTGCCCTTTACCAGACCGGCACCTTTGGAGGCATGGCGGCGGGCAGTTTGATCTGGGGGGCGCTGGCCGAATGGGCAGGCTTGGATACGGCGCTGCTCGGGGCGTCGGTGCTTTTGGTTATTGGAGCTCTGATTGGGTTGCCCTTTCCGCTGCCAGAGTTTGGTGGTCTTAACCTTGACCCACTCAACCGTTTCAGGGAACCGACCACCCGTTTCGATTTGGACTATCGCAGCGGTCCCGTAATAATCATGGTGGACTACGAAATAGCGCAAAACGATGTGCATGAGTTTCTGGATATCATGAGCCAGCGTCGCCGTATTCGTATTCGGGATGGGGCACAGCAGTGGGCCTTGTTACGTGATCTTCATCAGCCTGAGCATTGGATCGAAAGCTACCATGTGCCAACCTGGGGCGAATATGTCCGTCATAATGAACGGCGCACCAAGGCGGATGCCGATCTTTTCACACGGCTGGGGAATTTGCACTGTGGCAGCGGCTCACCTAACGTGCGCCGGATGATTGAACGTCAAACCGTGCCATTGCACGACGACATGCAACAAAAAGGTGGGTAACTTGGACAAAAAATCCCTTCTTTAATGGTGTATACCTCCCTCAGTTACTGCCAAGTTGTTTGATTGCAGTGGACGCGCCGCCCAGGGCCGCGTTGAACTCAAACGTCGCGGGTCCGCCGCCGGTGTTCACATAGATAGCTGTCGCGCCCTTCGGAATCCGTCCATCTGACGCGGCATCCGTGAGGGCCAGCGCGACTTTGGCGTTATAAACCGGGTCAATTATCATTCCGTGCAGTCGCGCGAAACGGTGGATGACCGCAGTCAGTTGCGGGGTCAGGACACCATAACCCGCGCCGATCTGGTCATCGACCAACGTCAGATCCGCGGCGTTCAGCCGCGTGGACAGCCCAAGCCGCTGCGCGGCGCGCGCCGCATGGTATTCAATCTCGGGCACCATGTCAGCCGTCTTGCTGCTGATGCAGACACCGATGACCCGCATTGGAGAGCCCAGATGTTTCAAGCCAAGTGCGAGGCCCGCGACGGTCATGCCGGCTCCCACCGCGATGAAGACCGAATGCGGCGGGGTGCCGCGCCCGGCAAGCTGGCGGTGCAATTCCTCTGCCGCATCGAAATATGCGATGGTCGCGTCGATGCCGTAATCCAGACGCCGGTCAAGAATGGCCGAGTGACGGCCAAGCCTCGCCAATTCGTCCTGCACGGATTTCTGCGCTGCCATGATCCCGTCACGGTCCAGACCGGCGGCAACCACCCGCACCTCTGCCCCCAGAATATCGTACAGCAACCGGTTTCCCTGCGGCGGGTTGCTGGCGTCGCCTGGCGTCGGCGGGATCAGCAGCACCGCTTTCATGCCGCAGCGCGCCGCCACTGCTGCGACGTCGCGTAGCTTGTTGGATTGCGGCGCGGCATAGGCGATCAGCGTATCGATGCCCTTGTCCCGCAGCGATCCCATGGCGAATTCCAACAGCCGGGACTTGTTGCCGCCGACACAAAGCCCGGACAAATCCTCACGCTTGATCAACACCTCGACACCCAGGGAGTCCGACAGGCGCGGTGCGGATTCCAACGGTGTCGGCAGATGCACGAACCGTTCCCGTGGCAGGTCTTGGCATATAGTGACCGGTTGCGTCATGCGGCGGGCCTTGGCTTAACGGGATAATGTTGCACCCTGGGGTCGAAGGTGACGTCGTCATCCAGCGGGAACATCGGGCGGGAACAGACCGTGTGGCCAAGGCTTGGCAGATTGGCCGAGGTTGAGCCGGGGATATCCAGCACGAAATTTTTCTTGGCGAAAGTGAAATACCGGATCGCCGCGCCGGGTGATTTCACCGCAATGATATCAGCCTTTTTCGGGTCCAGCCCATGCGCAAGGAATATAGCGAGGTCCATCATGAAAACCGGGTGGGTCACGGTGATTATGCGGATGTTGTTATGGCGCAAGACGGCGGTCGGCCCTGCATGTACTGGCATGCGCGAGACTTCATGGGTGTATTCGCCGCTACCAAGGCTCTCGACCTCAACCTCAAGCTCCAGCGGCGGAAAGCGTTTGGAATCGACCGTGCCGCCCAGCGACAGGCGAAGCATTGCGCCGACCCCTGCTAAATGTGCCTGCGCCGCCGCCGGGGCATCGACAATCGGGATTAGAGCCGAGCCCTCGTATCCTGCCGCGACAAGCCCTGCCAGAATCGTATTGCTGTCGCCCGAGGCGCCACTGCTGATCGCATCCGCCGCGTCGGTGAAAGTGAAGGGACCGGGGCGGGTGCCGACCTCGGCAATCGCATCTTCTAGCGGCACCAGATCGGCCAGCATCGCTTCGTGATCACGCCAGAAGGCATGCGCCAGTTCCAGCGCCAGCTTTTCGGCCAGAGCTGCGTCATTGTTGGTGATCACCAGCGATTGCGAACCAAGTTCTGGGGCGTCGGTAAACGGGTTGCCGATCATCACGGCTGCGGACAGGGCTTCGCCGCCAGTTTCCATGGCGCGGGCCCGGTCGATGATCCTGCCGTAAAGCCCGGTTTCGGTGATCAGTTCGGGACCGCGAACCAGCGCCGGGATGAACACCCGCGCCATCACAGGATTCGCACCATGATCCAGAATCGCCTCCATAAGATGTGCGGCGCGTTGGCCGGTGCTGGTGAAATCGTTGTGGGGATAGGTGTGAAACACCGCGATGGCATCGCTGTTGCACAACATCCGGTCGGTCAGGATGCCATGCAGATCCAGTGAGATGACGATCGGCACGTCCGGCCCAACCATCGCGCGGACTTGTTCCAGAATAAACCCTTCAGGGTCCGGCTCGCCAATCGCCCCCATCGCGCCGTGCAGCGAAAGGTAAATGGCATCAACACCTTCTGCACAGGCGGCTTCCATCGCCGCAAGGATCTCGCGCGACAGCCGCTCGAATCCATCTCGTGACAACGGCCCGGCACTGCATGCTCCAGCGGCGATAACGGGCACAAGTGTCACGTCGGCGCGCGGGCCAAGGATGTCCAAAAAGCCACGAATACAGGAATCAGCATCCCGGTGAGAGGCAAACACGGCATCGCCGGTGTCCACGGTGAAATCCTTGTACTGGCTTGTCTGCGGGTTAAAGGAAGAGATTTCCTGTTCACACCCGGCGACGAGAATCCTTTGCATCTAGACCTCCAGATCGGGCGAACCGATGTTGTCTAATAAATTAACGTATTTACCTGCCGACGACAGGTCAATAGAATGGCGGACCCGACCTGTGCCCGTTAGGGGCGGTTGTTCGCGGGGGTGGGCCAATGATCAATCTTCGCCTCCGGCGCTGAACGAGCGGGCACGGCGTGTGCGGCTTTGGAAATAGACATGTTCGTCCCATGTGCCATCGGCATAGGCGCCGTCCCCCGGATGGCCGGGGACCGACACATTCCCCATGGACGGGTGCGCGGCGACCACCGCTTCGTCCATATCGACGCCAAGCCCGGGACGGTTTGGCACCTCGATATGCCCGTCGATGACTTTGGGGGCAGGAATGATGACCTTTTCGCGCACCGACACGTCATCTTCCATCCGCTCAAGGATAAGCGCATTGGGGATCGCCGCCAAAAGATGCAGCGCCGCATATTCCGCCACCGGGCCAAGTGACCCGGAATGCGGCGCGACCGTGATGAAATGTGCCTCTGCCATTGCGGCGATCTTGCGCATCTGGGTGATGCCGCCGGCGCGCCCGGTATCGGGCTGGATGACGTCGACCAGTTCCTGTTCGATCAACTCGCGCTCGCCCCAAATCGTCGACAGGCGTTCACCGGCGGCGATCGGGATTTGCACCGCATTCTGCACCCGGCGCAGGCCTTCGCGGTTCTCCGGTGCGACCGGATCTTCGTAAAACAACAGGTTATAGGGTTCCAGCGCCCGGCCCAGAATGATCGCATCCTTGGTCGTCATCCAGGGCGGGCCGTGCATGTCAACCATTAGATCCACATCCGCGCCCACCGCAGCGCGGATTGCGGCGACACGCGCCACTATATCCGACAGCCCGCCGGTCTTGATCGCGGTGAACCCGCGCGACACGAGATCCAGCGCCCTTTCCGGCGTGCCGGCATGACCATAGACCCGGATGCGGTCGCGCACCTTGCCGCCCAACAGGTTCCACACTGGGGTATCAAGCGCTTTGCCCTTGATATCCCACAGCGCCATGTCGATCCCGCTCATCGCGCCAGCGCCGACCGTGCCAAGCACGCCATGGCCCATCATCGCGCCCATCATCCGCTGCCATAACCGTTCGATATGGGTCGGATCCTGGCCGATCAGCAGCGGCGCAAGATCTTTCACCGCCGTCTCGATCACCCGGGGCCATCCGCTGCATTCGCCAATCCCGCTGATCCCGGCATCAGTATGGATGCGGACAAAAAGCCAGTTGCGGGCGTTCCAGACATTCCCGCTTTCCTTGGTCGGATTGGTTGCAATGGTGGTCGAATGCGGCGCGCCCGCATGCATTAGGAAGGTTTCGACGGCTTTGATCTTCATCGGGTTTGCCTTTTGGCAGAAAGAGTAGGGGCTATATCACCCTGTCGGTTTTGGGATCGATCAAGTGCATTTTTGACAAATCAATGGTGAATTCCATTTTCTCCCCAACCGCGTTGACCGAATGCGGCGCGGCGCGGGCTGAGATTTCTTCGCCGTTGATTTCAAGGAAAACCATCGTATCGACGCCCATCGGTTCAAGGACGCGCACAACCTCGGTGAAGTCGCGCTGTGCGTCGTTCACGTGGGCGCGTTTTTCGGTGATGTGCTCAGGTCGGATGCCAAAAATCATCGGCTTTCCGACGAATTCCGTGTATTTTTCTGTCCGTCCCGCTGGGACTTCGAGGTCCAGCGCGTTGCCCAGTCGCGCAACAAGTGCGCCAGAGCGGCGTTCCAGCGTGCAGGCCATCATGTTCATCGCAGGCGAGCCGATGAAGCCTGCTACGAATTTGGTCGTCGGGTGATCATACATCGTCTGGGGTGTGTCGACCTGTTCAATCCGCCCGTCGTTCATCACGACGATCCGGTCGGCCAGTGTCATCGCCTCCACCTGATCATGCGTCACATAGATCACCGTGGTCTTCATCCGCTGATGCAGCTTCTTGATCTGTGATCGCATCTGAACGCGAAGTTTTGCATCCAGATTGGACAGAGGTTCGTCGAACAGAAACACCTGCGGGTTGCGCACGATGGACCGCCCCATCGCGACTCTTTGGCGTTGACCGCCGGACAGTTGTTTTGGGTGACGCTGCAACAGTTCGGTGATGTTCAGGATCTCGGCCGCCTGTTGCACGCGTTCGTGAATCTGGGCTTTGGGAACACGTTTCAGACGTAGACCGAATGACATGTTCTGATAGACCGTCATATGCGGATAAAGCGCATAATTTTGGAACACCATCGCGATGTCGCGATCCTTGGGTTGATCGGTGTTGACCACGCGGTCGCCGATGATGACTTCGCCCGAAGTGATCGATTCCAACCCGGCAATCATTCGCAACGTCGTACTTTTGCCGCAGCCGGATGGCCCGACAAGCGCGAGGAATTCGTTATGCGGGATTTCAAGATTGATGCCGCGCACTGCTTCGGTGTCGTCATACATCTTACGCAGGTTTTTCAACTGGATGCGTGCCATCTGTCTCCCTTTTTCACGACTACGCCCTTGGGCGTCTTGTTTTGGGGCAAGTGCGACCGCCCAGGGCCGCTTGGAATTTCTGCGAATCCGCCAGTGCATTGATCCGGGGGATGGTGTGGTCTGCAATTTCAAAATAAATGTTGTCAGGCAAGTTTACATGTTCTAACATAGACCTCGATCGGAGTCTGTGTCAATGGCCTCGAAACACCGGATTGGCGACAGCGCCAAAATGAACCTGAACCCCGAGGAGTGGAGGCCAGATTTGAACATTCCGATGCCACTCCACAGCGGCCCTGGGCAGCACGTCCACTCCGCAGGGGCAAGTGCGGCATGACCCGTCCGGCCCTGCCCAACGCGCCTGACAAAGTGCCGAACCCGGACCTGTGCCCCCTATCGCGGAGAGTGAAATGAGTATTGCGGAAAAGTCCATGGCGGGCGAAAGCGTCGATATTCGGGTGCGTCTTGGTGTCAGCCCGGTGATCAATCTGACCGGCACGCTGACCACCCTTGGCGGCATCAGCGCGCGCGCTGAGGCGATCGAGGCCGCCGCCGCAATCATGGGCCTCGGCGTCGACATGTTGGAACTGCAAGCCGCTGCCAGCAAGATCATCGCACAGGCCACTGGGGCCGAGGCCGGGTTTATCTCGGCGTGCAGTTCGGCGGGCATCTGCATGGCGGTGGCCGGGGCGATCACCGCCGACCGGATGGACGCCATCGAACAACTGCCCAACACGGATGGGTTGAAGAACGAGGTGGTGATCCAGACCGGGCACCTGGTAAACTATGGTCATCCCATCGAACAGGATATCCGTCTCACCGGCGGGCGGATTGTGGCGTTCGGCGCGGTGAATTCCGCCTCTCAGGCGCAGCTTGTCGGGGCCATCGGGCCGAAAACCGCGGCGGCGGTCTATGTCGTCAGCCACCATTGCGCGCCCGACGGGCAGATCCCGTTCGCCGATTTCGCGCGGGTGTGCAAAGAGCATGATGTGCCTGTTATCGTCGATCTGGCCGCCGAATACGACATGACGGGCTACCACCGGGACGGCGCCGATATAACCATCCACAGTGCCCACAAATTCCTTGGTGGCGCGACCGCTGGCGTGGTGTCCGGCAAAAAGGCGCATATCCGCGCCGCTTATTTACAAAATTACGGACTGGCGAGACCGATGAAGGTCGGCAAGGAAAGCATTGCCGCTGCTCTGGCCGCTTTACGGGCCTTTAACGCCGAGGATCGCGCCGAGATTAACGCCCGGCTGCACAAACCGCTGCAATTGTGGCGCGACACATTGGCCGATCTGGCCGGGGTCACTGGCGATTTCGACGCCGACCCGACCGGCAACCCGTTTGAGAGGTTGCGCATCACTGTGGCGCCCGATGCCGGGTTCGCCGCCGTCGATCTGTTGCATGCGCTTGAGACAGGCACACCGTCGATCCGGGTTCGCGCACATCAGCTTGAACACGGGTCCTTCATCATGGACCCTCGCTCGCTTGGCGCCGGCGAGGACAGCGTCGTGGCAGAACGATTGCGCGCGGCCATCGAAGAATTGCAGGGCAGCGGGGCCAGCATCGGTTCGGACAAAGTGCAGGCCTGGAAAACCCAGCGCGCCAACGCTTTAAAAAACTGGCCCGACACGCCAACAGAGGATGCGACGTGACTGACGCCGCCAATCCTCTTGCGCCGCGCGGGCCGAACAAGCAGCCGACGCTTTGGGAGTACATTTCCAACGACGTGCGCACGCTGGCATTCTTGTTCCTGCTGCCGACCGTTTTGGTCCTGACCATCGTGGTGCTCTACCCGTTCTTTTACGCGCTTGTGCTGAGCTTTCAAGACAAATCGCCGGGGGTTCCGGCAAGGTTCATCGGGCTGAAAAACTATGTCGAACTGTTGTCAGACAACGATTTTCAGGAGATTTTCTACAACACGGTCTGGTACACGGCCGTGGCGGTCAGCATCAAGTTTATCATCGGGCTAACCTCTGCCATGGTGCTGAACCAGAAACGGCGTTTCAACAACGTGTACCGCACGATCCTGTTCGTTCCATGGGCGGTTCCAACGGTTATTGCCTCGCTCATTTGGCTTTGGGTTTACAACGAATTCAACGGCTTGCTGAACCTTGTGCTGGTGGATCTCGGCTTTCTGGAATACGGCACCGCCTGGCTTGCCGAACCGAAACTGGCGATGTGGTCGGTTATCGCGGTCGTGGTCTGGAACGGCACGCCGTTTTACACGATGCACTTTCTGGCCGGGCTGCAATCGATACCTAAAGAGCTTTATGAGGCTGCTGAAATCGACGGTGCAGGCGAGTTGCATAAATTCTGGCACATCACCATCCCGTCAATGGCGCCGGTTTTCACAATCACCGTGATGCTGTCGACGGTGTTTACCTCGACCAGTATCGTCGTGGTCAATATCCTGACCAATGGTGCGCCCGCCAACGTGACGCAGATTCTGCCAAATGAAAGCTTCAGCATCACGATCGAGGCCGGGCGAATGGGTCTGGGATCGGCGATCAATATGGTGCTGTTCCCTTTCCTTGTGGTCTTCATCATCCTGCTGACCCGCCGTTTATTAAGCAAGGAAGCGAACTGATCATGGCCCTGACACAGAAGCAATCCAAGACCCTCGTGCGCGGTGTAGGCGGCGTGATCCTGTTCATCCTGATCGTCTGGACGCTGGCACCGCTTTACTGGATGCTGGTGACCTCGTTGAAGAACAACACGGAAATCTACAGCGCGGATTCCACCTTCTGGCCGGTCAACCCGACATTGGACAACTATCGCACTCTGTTTCAAAAAACCAATTTCCTGATCTATTTCCGCAACAGCCTGATTGTCGCCGCCGTCACAACCTTCTTTTCGCTAATCCTGTCGGCGTTGGGGGCCTATGCGCTGACCCGGTTGCGGTTCCCGGGGCGGAAATTCTTTGCACGGGCGCTGGTCTATACCTACCTGATGCCCAGTTCGCTTCTGTTCATTCCGCTATTGATTATCATTCGCGGCATCGGATTGCAGAACTCGCTTGAAGGGCTGGTCTTTGCCTATCTCGGGTTCACGGTGCCCTTCTGTACCTGGCTGCTGATGGGCTATTTCATGTCGATTCCCATCGAGCTTGAGGAAAGCGCGATGATCGATGGCTGTTCGCGCCTTGGCGTGCTGTTTCGGATTGTCCTGCCGCTGACTGTGCCCGCTTTGGCCGTTGTCGCGTTCTTTTCCTTCACGCTGTCGTGGAACGAATTCATCTATGCCTCGGTCCTTGTGGCGGACACAGATGTGCGCACGATTCCGACGGGGATTCCGAATTTCATTGTCGAAGACGTGTTTTTTTGGGGGCCGATGATGGCATCGACTCTGATAAGTTCCCTGCCCCCTCTGGCTGTTTATTTCGTATTTCAGCGTTTCCTAATCACCGGCTTGACCTTGGGTGCGGTCAAGGGGTGACAAACATTGTCCGAAACCACCCAACCGAAAGGAATGAGTTATGATTAAGAACAAATACACCAGACGTCAGTTCGGAAAAATCGGAATCGCCGCGGGTCTGACCGCGCCTTTCATCGCCACGCGCGCCTATGCCCGCGATACGAAACTGGTCTTCTGGTTGCAGCCAAATTTCAATAAGGTGGCCGATGACTTGCTGGAAGCGCAGGCGATGGATTACGCCCGGTCCAAAGGATTAAGCGACAGCGAGATCAGCATTGAAAAGGTGCCGGGTGGCGAAGTGGCGAAACGCATGGCGGCGGCGCTAGAAGTTGGCTCGCCTCCCGATGTCACCCGCGTCAATGAAACCAATATGTCCAAATGGGGAGCCGATGGACACCTGATGGACCTGACGTCCATTGTAGATGGAATGCGAGCCGTGGAAGGCGGCATCAACGAAGGGTCCATTCCACTGGCCAGCATTGATGGCGGAATTCGAGGTGCCCCAATGGGCATTGCAGCAAACGCTGCCCATGTACGCGCAGACAAATTCGCCGAAGCAGGATATGACACGCTGCCGGAAACTTGGGAAGAGTTCATCGAAGCCGCCAAGAAGGTCACGAAACCTCCGTTCTTTGCCTATGGTATGGCGCTGGGCCTGACCCCCTATGACAGCCTTGGTGATATTTTGTCGGTTGTTACCGCCTATGGCGGCAGCATGGTGGATGACCAGAATCGTCCCGCTTTTGAAAGCGATGGCGCGGTCGAGGCGTTCAAGATCATCAACCAAATGTACAACATCGACAAGATCATTCCGCGTGGTACCCTTAGCTGGGACAATGCCGGCAACAACAAAGCCTTCCAGACTGGACAGATCGCTTATGCGTTGAACCCGACCAGCATCTACTCCAGCCTGATTGCCAACGAAAGCCCGTTCCTGGAAAGCACCGTTCTGGAACGTCCGCCTGGAGGACCGGCCGGACGTTTTTCGACGGCTTCGGTGGATTATTACGGCGTTTTCAAAGCCTCTCCGAATCAAGAATTAGCGATGGGTCTCGTGGAACACTTCATGAAGCCGGAAAACTACGGGCAATTCCTTCTGGAGGCCGGTGGTCGCTACCTTCCGATCTATCCGTCGCAATTGGAACACCCGTTCTGGCAACGGCCTGCTTTTGCCGGATTGAAAGAGGCCGCCAAAACCGCGCGTTCGACTTTCTTTCCCGGCAAACTGACCCCGGCCCTGAGCGAGATCGTGAACCGATCAATGGTCGTGGAAGAAGTCCAGAACATGCTGGTTAAGGGCAAGGATCCGGCGCAGGCTGTAGCCGATTCGCAGAAGGCCATGGTCGAGGTTTATACCCGTCTGGGCGAACCGGTCTGATCGTTCTTTGTGAAACATCCGTGCGCGGAATGTTCCGTGCACGGTTTTACGCAATATCAATAACCGCCTCACTCATCGGGACCAGCCAGATGAGCCACGCAATCGCCGCGGTCCACGCGGGCCGGATGACGTTGGCACACCACGACCCCTGACCGTTCGAAATGAATTGGGATCGCCGCGCGTTCCGGGTTTTCGGGGAAAACAAGTTCACCGCATCGATCCCCGGTCGATACAAATTGACCCAGCCGCGTGAAAGGTACGAAAACGCCCGGTTCGGAAACATATACGTGGCCGTACAGCCGTAATACCTCGGGTTCCGGCAATGCAGCAAATTCGCGGTCGGTCGAGCCGAAAAAAGCCAGCAACCGTTGTACGGCGCCGTCAACCAGGGTGATGCTGTCCGGCGTAAGTGATCCCGTGCCACCATATTCGCCGTTCAGGTAAATCTTGCCGTGATGCCGTGTCGCCGTCGACATGCCACCGCCGCCGCTTACACTTTCAAGTATTGCCACATGGGGCACGCCAAGCGCCTTGACCGCCGCAAGGCTTCGAGCCTTCAATTCTTGCGGGGCCTCCGGAGAGTAATGCGTGCTGGCATGGGGGCGGTAACTCATGCTTGTTCCACCGCCGTGAAAATCCCCTACAACGTCCACCATCGGGATCAGTTGATTAAATAGATAATCGGCGATCTTCCATGTTGGCCCGCCAAATGCGTCGCCTGGGAACGCCCGGTTCAAATTGCCGTCATCTTCCGGGCTGACCCGTGTGCCGGCAATCGCGGCAGCCGTGTTCAGTGAGGGGATGACGATCAGCAGCCCGCGCATTTTCTCTGCCTGCAACGTCTGAACCAAGCGGGTCAGCACGACCTGCCCTTCGTACTCATCGCCATGGGTGCCGGCGGTCAATAGGATTGCGGGACCATCACCGTTGCGCCAGACCGCAACTGGCACCGGGATGACCCCGTACCCGCTGCGCGTTACCGAATGCGGCACCCGAAGCCAGCCGACCTGTTTACCCGATTGCATAAAATCCACAGTTTCGATGATCTGCGTCATGGTTTTTCCTCTTTTTGCACTTTGCACTTTGCAGTGCGGTCAAGTTCAGGATAGTGTTGTAAGACAAATTGTCAAATAGCCGAGGAGCCCGACATGCACGATATTCTGATCCGTGGTGGCAAAGTCATCGACCCTTCGCAAGAGATCAGCGCGTTGCGTGATGTCGCGGTCCGTGACGGCAAGATCGTCGCCTTGTGCGATCCGGGCACGGGCGGCGAGGCGCGCCATAGCGTCGATGCAACCGATTGTATCGTGACGCCAGGGCTGATCGACCTGCATGTTCACGTGTACAACCATGTTCCCATTGGCCTCGATCCCGATCAGCTTAGCCTTGGCGGTGGTGTCACCACCATGCTGGACACGGGGTCTGCCGGCAGCAGCAATTTCGATGCATTTCGCCGTGATTGCATCGACACCGCGCGTTGTCAGGTGTTGGGGTTGGTGAACCTGTCCCGCGCCGGGCTTGTTGCCTCCGAGCTGGGCGAATTGATGGACCGCCGCTACGCCGATCCGGACGGCGTAGTGCGCACCATCGCCCGACATCCTGATGTGGCCGTCGGCGTCAAGATCCGGGCTGGCGCCCATATTATCGGCAAGGGCAAGGACGGTTGGGACAACCTGCATGAGGCGATCCGCGCGGCGCGCGAGTCCAAGACCTGGCTGATGGTGCATATCGGTGAATGCCCGATGTCGATCCCCGAACTAGTCAACGAACTGTCGCCAGGCGATGTGCTAACCCATTGTTTCAAGGGTGGCACGACGCGTGTGACCGACGACCTTGGCCAGATCTTCGACGACGTGCGTGCCGCCCAGGAACGCGGTGTGAAATTCGACGTCGGCCACGGCGCCGGCAGCTTTCAATGGGACGTGGTCGACGCCGCCCTTGCAAATGGCTTCGAGCCGACAACGATCAGCACCGATCTGCACCGCGACAACCTGCATGGCCCGGTCTTCGACATGCCCACCACGATGAGCAAATTTCTGATGCTGGGCGTCCCGATGGAACGGGTGATCGAAATGTCGACCACAGCGCCCGCAAAAACCCTGGGGCTTCAGGACGAGATCGGGACGCTGAAGATCGGGACGCAAGCCGATGTGACAGTACTTGAACAGATCGAGGGGAAGTTCCTGTTCACCGACAGCTATGGCACGCAGCGGACCGGCAACACTCTGTTGTCTGCGGCAGCCACAGTTTTGCGTGGTGATCTTCTGCCGGGCGGAGGCGGACGCCGAATGCGATTTTTTGCCTCGACGTAACCTGATCCCACATGGCTTGAGTCGACTTTGTGGCCATCAATCCGATTTGAGATAGCCAACACGGCAACGGAGAAAATTGCATTTTACAGCGGATTCGGCATGTATCTGGAAGCGGAAAAAGCACCCCCGAACGCAGCCGGCAGGAAAATCTATCTGACACTGCCGCGCAGCAGACAAAATCACGATGAACCCCTCGACAGGTATTATGTAAACCCTTTATAAAGGGGAAATTAGAAAAAGGCTCCACTAGTGCCAGATCACTTGTCGCCCCTGATCTTATTTCGCAATCAAACCTTTCGATCACTCTGGATCGCTGCATTGGCATCAAATTTTGGCGGTTTGGTTCAGTCTGTGGGGGCGGCATGGCTCATGACGTCATTATCCGCATCGCAGCATATGGTGGCGCTAGTTCAGGGGGCGGTGGCGCTCCCGATCGTAATTTTTTCGCTTTTGGCGGGTGTTTTCGCTGACAATTTTGATCGTCGCCGCGTCATGTTGATTGCACAGTCGTTCATGTTCGTAGTTTCGGTGATCCTGACTTGCATGGCCTTTGCGGGATTACTTTCGCCATGGCTGCTTTTGGGATTAACTTTTCTAATCGGCTGCGGCACGGCGCTTCATAACCCTTCTTGGCAAGCCACCATGGGGGATATTGTTTCGCGCGAAGAATTACCGTCGGCGGTTTCGCTTAACAGTATGGGATTTAATCTAATGCGCTGCATCGGCCCTGCTGCCGGGGGAGCGATTGTGGCTGCGGCAGGGGTGGCGAGCGCCTTTGCCATAAATGCGCTCAGCTACGTTGCCATAATACTCACCTTATTTAGATGGGAGGCGCCCATCCGCGACACCCATCTGCCGAGGGAACCTATGGGTAGCGCCTTTGCGGCGGGGTTGCGTTATGTTGCCATGTCCCCAAACCTTTTGCGGGTGATACTACGGGGGTTTTGGTTCGGTCTTTCGGCTATTGCCCTACTGGCCCTACTGCCAGTTGTCGTCCGCGAAACACTGAACTCAAACGCTATTGTTTACGGTATCCTGCTGGGATGTTTCGGGATGGGGGCCGTTGCTGGGGCGATACTGAACGCACGGCTGCGTGCTTGGTTGAATAACGAAACCATCGCCAAAGGAGCGTTCATCGGATATGCGATCAGCTGTGCCGTGCTCGCCTTCAGCGCGCAGACTGTCGTATCAGGAGCCGCCCTGATCGTGACCGGGGCGTGCTGGGTGTTAGCGCTGTCGATGTTCAACGTGACCGTTCAACTTTCAACGCCGCGTTGGGTCATCGGGCGCGCACTTGCCCTTTACCAGACCGGCACCTTTGGAGGCATGGCGGCGGGCAGTTTGATCTGGGGGGCGCTGGCCGAATGGGCAGGCTTGGATACGGCGCTGCTCGGGGCGTCGGTGCTTTTGGTTATTGGAGCTCTGATTGGGTTGCCCTTTCCGCTGCCAGAGTTTGGTGGTCTTAACCTTGACCCACTCAACCGTTTCAGGGAACCGACCACCCGTTTCGATTTGGACTATCGCAGCGGTCCCGTAATAATCATGGTGGACTACGAAATAGCGCAAAACGATGTGCATGAGTTTCTGGATATCATGAGCCAGCGTCGCCGTATTCGTATTCGGGATGGGGCACAGCAGTGGGCCTTGTTACGTGATCTTCATCAGCCTGAGCATTGGATCGAAAGCTACCATGTGCCAACCTGGGGCGAATATGTCCGTCATAATGAACGGCGCACCAAGGCGGATGCCGATCTTTTCACACGGCTGGGGAATTTGCACTGTGGCAGCGGCTCACCTAACGTGCGCCGGATGATTGAACGTCAAACCGTGCCATTGCACGACGACATGCAACAAAAAGGTGGGTAACTTGGACAAAAAATCCCTTCTTTAATGGTGTATACCTCCCTCAGTTACTGCCAAGTTGTTTGATTGCAGTGGACGCGCCGCCCAGGGCCGCGTTGAACTCAAACGTCGCGGGTCCGCCGCCGGTGTTCACATAGATAGCTGTCGCGCCCTTCGGAATCCGTCCATCTGACGCGGCATCCGTGAGGGCCAGCGCGACTTTGGCGTTATAAACCGGGTCAATTATCATTCCGTGCAGTCGCGCGAAACGGTGGATGACCGCAGTCAGTTGCGGGGTCAGGACACCATAACCCGCGCCGATCTGGTCATCGACCAACGTCAGATCCGCGGCGTTCAGCCGCGTGGACAGCCCAAGCCGCTGCGCGGCGCGCGCCGCATGGTATTCAATCTCGGGCACCATGTCAGCCGTCTTGCTGCTGATGCAGACACCGATGACCCGCATTGGAGAGCCCAGATGTTTCAAGCCAAGTGCGAGGCCCGCGACGGTCATGCCGGCTCCCACCGCGATGAAGACCGAATGCGGCGGGGTGCCGCGCCCGGCAAGCTGGCGGTGCAATTCCTCTGCCGCATCGAAATATGCGATGGTCGCGTCGATGCCGTAATCCAGACGCCGGTCAAGAATGGCCGAGTGACGGCCAAGCCTCGCCAATTCGTCCTGCACGGATTTCTGCGCTGCCATGATCCCGTCACGGTCCAGACCGGCGGCAACCACCCGCACCTCTGCCCCCAGAATATCGTACAGCAACCGGTTTCCCTGCGGCGGGTTGCTGGCGTCGCCTGGCGTCGGCGGGATCAGCAGCACCGCTTTCATGCCGCAGCGCGCCGCCACTGCTGCGACGTCGCGTAGCTTGTTGGATTGCGGCGCGGCATAGGCGATCAGCGTATCGATGCCCTTGTCCCGCAGCGATCCCATGGCGAATTCCAACAGCCGGGACTTGTTGCCGCCGACACAAAGCCCGGACAAATCCTCACGCTTGATCAACACCTCGACACCCAGGGAGTCCGACAGGCGCGGTGCGGATTCCAACGGTGTCGGCAGATGCACGAACCGTTCCCGTGGCAGGTCTTGGCATATAGTGACCGGTTGCGTCATGCGGCGGGCCTTGGCTTAACGGGATAATGTTGCACCCTGGGGTCGAAGGTGACGTCGTCATCCAGCGGGAACATCGGGCGGGAACAGACCGTGTGGCCAAGGCTTGGCAGATTGGCCGAGGTTGAGCCGGGGATATCCAGCACGAAATTTTTCTTGGCGAAAGTGAAATACCGGATCGCCGCGCCGGGTGATTTCACCGCAATGATATCAGCCTTTTTCGGGTCCAGCCCATGCGCAAGGAATATAGCGAGGTCCATCATGAAAACCGGGTGGGTCACGGTGATTATGCGGATGTTGTTATGGCGCAAGACGGCGGTCGGCCCTGCATGTACTGGCATGCGCGAGACTTCATGGGTGTATTCGCCGCTACCAAGGCTCTCGACCTCAACCTCAAGCTCCAGCGGCGGAAAGCGTTTGGAATCGACCGTGCCGCCCAGCGACAGGCGAAGCATTGCGCCGACCCCTGCTAAATGTGCCTGCGCCGCCGCCGGGGCATCGACAATCGGGATTAGAGCCGAGCCCTCGTATCCTGCCGCGACAAGCCCTGCCAGAATCGTATTGCTGTCGCCCGAGGCGCCACTGCTGATCGCATCCGCCGCGTCGGTGAAAGTGAAGGGACCGGGGCGGGTGCCGACCTCGGCAATCGCATCTTCTAGCGGCACCAGATCGGCCAGCATCGCTTCGTGATCACGCCAGAAGGCATGCGCCAGTTCCAGCGCCAGCTTTTCGGCCAGAGCTGCGTCATTGTTGGTGATCACCAGCGATTGCGAACCAAGTTCTGGGGCGTCGGTAAACGGGTTGCCGATCATCACGGCTGCGGACAGGGCTTCGCCGCCAGTTTCCATGGCGCGGGCCCGGTCGATGATCCTGCCGTAAAGCCCGGTTTCGGTGATCAGTTCGGGACCGCGAACCAGCGCCGGGATGAACACCCGCGCCATCACAGGATTCGCACCATGATCCAGAATCGCCTCCATAAGATGTGCGGCGCGTTGGCCGGTGCTGGTGAAATCGTTGTGGGGATAGGTGTGAAACACCGCGATGGCATCGCTGTTGCACAACATCCGGTCGGTCAGGATGCCATGCAGATCCAGTGAGATGACGATCGGCACGTCCGGCCCAACCATCGCGCGGACTTGTTCCAGAATAAACCCTTCAGGGTCCGGCTCGCCAATCGCCCCCATCGCGCCGTGCAGCGAAAGGTAAATGGCATCAACACCTTCTGCACAGGCGGCTTCCATCGCCGCAAGGATCTCGCGCGACAGCCGCTCGAATCCATCTCGTGACAACGGCCCGGCACTGCATGCTCCAGCGGCGATAACGGGCACAAGTGTCACGTCGGCGCGCGGGCCAAGGATGTCCAAAAAGCCACGAATACAGGAATCAGCATCCCGGTGAGAGGCAAACACGGCATCGCCGGTGTCCACGGTGAAATCCTTGTACTGGCTTGTCTGCGGGTTAAAGGAAGAGATTTCCTGTTCACACCCGGCGACGAGAATCCTTTGCATCTAGACCTCCAGATCGGGCGAACCGATGTTGTCTAATAAATTAACGTATTTACCTGCCGACGACAGGTCAATAGAATGGCGGACCCGACCTGTGCCCGTTAGGGGCGGTTGTTCGCGGGGGTGGGCCAATGATCAATCTTCGCCTCCGGCGCTGAACGAGCGGGCACGGCGTGTGCGGCTTTGGAAATAGACATGTTCGTCCCATGTGCCATCGGCATAGGCGCCGTCCCCCGGATGGCCGGGGACCGACACATTCCCCATGGACGGGTGCGCGGCGACCACCGCTTCGTCCATATCGACGCCAAGCCCGGGACGGTTTGGCACCTCGATATGCCCGTCGATGACTTTGGGGGCAGGAATGATGACCTTTTCGCGCACCGACACGTCATCTTCCATCCGCTCAAGGATAAGCGCATTGGGGATCGCCGCCAAAAGATGCAGCGCCGCATATTCCGCCACCGGGCCAAGTGACCCGGAATGCGGCGCGACCGTGATGAAATGTGCCTCTGCCATTGCGGCGATCTTGCGCATCTGGGTGATGCCGCCGGCGCGCCCGGTATCGGGCTGGATGACGTCGACCAGTTCCTGTTCGATCAACTCGCGCTCGCCCCAAATCGTCGACAGGCGTTCACCGGCGGCGATCGGGATTTGCACCGCATTCTGCACCCGGCGCAGGCCTTCGCGGTTCTCCGGTGCGACCGGATCTTCGTAAAACAACAGGTTATAGGGTTCCAGCGCCCGGCCCAGAATGATCGCATCCTTGGTCGTCATCCAGGGCGGGCCGTGCATGTCAACCATTAGATCCACATCCGCGCCCACCGCAGCGCGGATTGCGGCGACACGCGCCACTATATCCGACAGCCCGCCGGTCTTGATCGCGGTGAACCCGCGCGACACGAGATCCAGCGCCCTTTCCGGCGTGCCGGCATGACCATAGACCCGGATGCGGTCGCGCACCTTGCCGCCCAACAGGTTCCACACTGGGGTATCAAGCGCTTTGCCCTTGATATCCCACAGCGCCATGTCGATCCCGCTCATCGCGCCAGCGCCGACCGTGCCAAGCACGCCATGGCCCATCATCGCGCCCATCATCCGCTGCCATAACCGTTCGATATGGGTCGGATCCTGGCCGATCAGCAGCGGCGCAAGATCTTTCACCGCCGTCTCGATCACCCGGGGCCATCCGCTGCATTCGCCAATCCCGCTGATCCCGGCATCAGTATGGATGCGGACAAAAAGCCAGTTGCGGGCGTTCCAGACATTCCCGCTTTCCTTGGTCGGATTGGTTGCAATGGTGGTCGAATGCGGCGCGCCCGCATGCATTAGGAAGGTTTCGACGGCTTTGATCTTCATCGGGTTTGCCTTTTGGCAGAAAGAGTAGGGGCTATATCACCCTGTCGGTTTTGGGATCGATCAAGTGCATTTTTGACAAATCAATGGTGAATTCCATTTTCTCCCCAACCGCGTTGACCGAATGCGGCGCGGCGCGGGCTGAGATTTCTTCGCCGTTGATTTCAAGGAAAACCATCGTATCGACGCCCATCGGTTCAAGGACGCGCACAACCTCGGTGAAGTCGCGCTGTGCGTCGTTCACGTGGGCGCGTTTTTCGGTGATGTGCTCAGGTCGGATGCCAAAAATCATCGGCTTTCCGACGAATTCCGTGTATTTTTCTGTCCGTCCCGCTGGGACTTCGAGGTCCAGCGCGTTGCCCAGTCGCGCAACAAGTGCGCCAGAGCGGCGTTCCAGCGTGCAGGCCATCATGTTCATCGCAGGCGAGCCGATGAAGCCTGCTACGAATTTGGTCGTCGGGTGATCATACATCGTCTGGGGTGTGTCGACCTGTTCAATCCGCCCGTCGTTCATCACGACGATCCGGTCGGCCAGTGTCATCGCCTCCACCTGATCATGCGTCACATAGATCACCGTGGTCTTCATCCGCTGATGCAGCTTCTTGATCTGTGATCGCATCTGAACGCGAAGTTTTGCATCCAGATTGGACAGAGGTTCGTCGAACAGAAACACCTGCGGGTTGCGCACGATGGACCGCCCCATCGCGACTCTTTGGCGTTGACCGCCGGACAGTTGTTTTGGGTGACGCTGCAACAGTTCGGTGATGTTCAGGATCTCGGCCGCCTGTTGCACGCGTTCGTGAATCTGGGCTTTGGGAACACGTTTCAGACGTAGACCGAATGACATGTTCTGATAGACCGTCATATGCGGATAAAGCGCATAATTTTGGAACACCATCGCGATGTCGCGATCCTTGGGTTGATCGGTGTTGACCACGCGGTCGCCGATGATGACTTCGCCCGAAGTGATCGATTCCAACCCGGCAATCATTCGCAACGTCGTACTTTTGCCGCAGCCGGATGGCCCGACAAGCGCGAGGAATTCGTTATGCGGGATTTCAAGATTGATGCCGCGCACTGCTTCGGTGTCGTCATACATCTTACGCAGGTTTTTCAACTGGATGCGTGCCATCTGTCTCCCTTTTTCACGACTACGCCCTTGGGCGTCTTGTTTTGGGGCAAGTGCGACCGCCCAGGGCCGCTTGGAATTTCTGCGAATCCGCCAGTGCATTGATCCGGGGGATGGTGTGGTCTGCAATTTCAAAATAAATGTTGTCAGGCAAGTTTACATGTTCTAACATAGACCTCGATCGGAGTCTGTGTCAATGGCCTCGAAACACCGGATTGGCGACAGCGCCAAAATGAACCTGAACCCCGAGGAGTGGAGGCCAGATTTGAACATTCCGATGCCACTTCGCGACGGCTGGGCGGTTGCACTTGCAGCCTGTTTCAATCGCCGAAACATTACACCCCATGGTCGCGTAATCGGATATGCCGCCATCCTTTTCCACAAGGGAGGAACATCATGAAGGAAATATTGACAGGTCCCTCCGATTGGCAGTCGTCGGTCATTGCGGTGCCACCGCTTGCCCGTGCTGCCGATCTGACG